>Ga0097691_1000573_pt1 | contig 31089 bp, 21 predicted proteins | sample NGESurdeep072012_8_FD_72858 | JGI IMG/M metagenome (GOLD analysis project Ga0097691, IMG submission 72858) | Arctic peat soil microbial communities from Barrow, Alaska - NGEE Surface sample 210-1 deep-072012 | ecosystem: Environmental > Terrestrial > Soil > Wetlands > Peat ... | reverse complement strand
GCAAAAAAGGTGAGCGCGTCAACGTACTCACCCATTGCAATGCTGGCTGGCTGGCGACGGTGGATTGGGGCACGGCGACGGCGCCGATTTACATGGCGCACGACAAGGGTCTGCCGGTCCACGTGTTCGCCGACGAGACCCGGCCGCGCAACCAGGGCGCTTCATTGACCGCCTGGGAGCTCGGCCATCACGGCGTGCCGCATACGGTTATTCCCGATAACACCGGCGGCCATCTGATGCAGCACGGCCTGGTCGATCTGGTGATCGTCGGCACCGACCGCGTCACAGCGCAGGGCGACGTCTGCAACAAGATCGGCACGTATTTGAAAGCGCTGGCGGCTGCCGACAACAAGGTGCCGTTCTATGTGGCGCTGCCGTCGCCGACCATCGATTTCTCCGTCAGCGACGGACTGGCCGAAATCCCGATCGAGCAGCGCAGTCCCGATGAGGTGGCTACCGTGACCGGCAAAACCAAAGACGGGCGCATCGAAACCGTGCAGATCATTCCGGATGGCTCAGCCGTGGCCAATTACGGATTCGATGTCACACCGGCGCGGCTGATCACCGGGCTGATCACCGAGCGCGGCGTGATCGGCGCCAACCGCGCGGCGCTGGCCGAAACCTTCCCCGAGCGTGCCGGAAATCGTGATAAGATCGCGTCATGACGCTCGCCGCAAAACAGCCGCTGGAATTGCCCATCGACGGCCGGCAGTCGGAAACGGCGCTGGCCGTTGGGCGCGGCACCGCCCGGCTGCTGCACGCGCATGGCTTTTCCGTGGTGAGCGAATTGCCGCTGCCGTCCGGCCGCCGCGCCGATCTGGTGGCGCTCGATGCCGGCGGCGAGATCTGGATCGTCGAGATCAAATCCTCGGTGGCCGATTTCCGTACCGATCAGAAGTGGCAGGACTATCGGCTGCATTGCGACCGGCTGTTCTTCGCCACTTGCATTGCGGTGCCGTGCGAGATTTTCCCCAAGGACACCGGGCTGATCGTCGCCGACGCGTTCGGCGCGCAGATGATCTGCGAGGCGCCCGAGCACCGGCTGCCGGCGGCCACGCGCAAATCCATGATGCTGCTGTTCGCGCGCGCCGCCGCGCTGCGGCTGCAGTCGTTGGCCGATCCGGCGGGGCCTTACGGGGATGTGACCTGAAAATCAGCGCGGCGCACGCTTGGCCAAAATCCGCTGCAGCGTGCGGCGATGCATGTTGAGCCGGCGCGCGGTTTCCGAAACATTGCGGCCGCATAATTCGTAGATGCGCTGGATGTGCTCCCAGCGCACGCGGTCGGCCGACATTGGATTTTCCGGCGGCTCGATCTTTTTATTTTTGTGCGCGAGCAGAGCGGCCACCACGTCGTCGGCGTCCACCGGCTTGGCGAGATAATCGACGGCGCCGAGCTTCACCGCGTTCACCGCGGTGGCGATATTGCCGTAGCCGGTCAGGATAATGCCGCGCGCGTCGGGCCGGCGGCGCTTGAGCGCGGAGATCACGTCGAGCCCGTTGCCGTCGCCAAGTCGCATGTCGACCACCGCGAAAGCCGGCGCGGCCTGTTCCACTTGCCGCAGTCCCTCTGCCACCGATTCCGCGGTGGCGACCACAAAGCCGCGCTGCGCGAGCGCCTTCGCCAGCCGCTGCAAAAACGAACGGTCGTCCTCGACGATCAGCACGGATCGTTCGGCGGGGAGGTTTTCTTTCGTCGCCGCTTCGGCGACGTCGTTCTTGGCAATATCATCCACGTTTCACCCGTGTCCGTTTGGACCCGCGCTCACCTTAGTGCGCGCCATCGCATAAACACAGCATAAAAGTAGGTTTTGCGTGCAGCAATCTCAAGATGCTGAGAATGTTAACGGCCGTTCGAAATCGCGCCGGCTCCAGCGCACCGTGACAATGGCGCCGTGTTCGGGAACCGAACGGTTCTCGAAGGCGAGCGTGGCGCCCGAGCGTTCGAGCAGGGTCTTGGCGATGAAAACGCCCAAGCCCAGTCCGGCCGCCAGCTCGCCGGATTCGTTGGCATTACGCTTGCGGCTGGTGACATAGGGCTCGCCGATGCGGTCCAAGATTTCCGGCGCGAAGCCCGGACCGTCATCGCTGATGGTCACCTCGATTGTCTCTTCGTTCCACTGCGTGCCGACCAGCACGCGTTCGCGCGCAAAATCGATGGCGTTTTCCAATAAATTGCCGAGGCCGTAGAGGATCGCCGGATTGCGTGCGCCCACCGGCTCGGCGCCGCGCGCGGGCGGCGCGGCCACGTCGATGGCGATGCCGAAATTGCGATGCGGCGCCACGACTTCCTCGATCAGCGCGGCGAGCGATGTGCGGTCGAACGGCGCGCCGCTCGGCGATAATTCGGTGATCTTGGCCAGGATATCGCGGCAGCGCGTCGCCTGTTCGCGCAACAGCCGCACGTCGTCGCCATGCGGCGCGTCGGCGGCAATCGCGTTTTCCAGCTCCTTGGCGATCACCGAGATGGTGGAGAGCGGCGTGCCGAGCTCGTGCGCGGCGGCGGCGGCGAGCCCGTCGAGCTGCGAGAGATGCTGCTCGCGCGCCAGCACCAGTTCGGTGGCGGCCAGCGCGTCGGTGAGCTGGCGGGATTCCTCGGTGATCTGCCAAGCATAGACGCTGATGAATCCGATGGCGAGCAGGATCGAAAGCCAGTCGCCGATCATGTAAATCGGCGGCAGTTGCAGCGGGTTCTCATTGTCCCACGGCAGCGGATAGTGCGCGAACATCAGTACGGTCGCGCAGGCCACCGCGAAGGCGCCGAGCATCAGCGTGAAGCGCGGCGGCAGCGCAGTCGCCGACAACAGCACCGGAGCCAGGAACAGGTAGGCGAAGGGATTCTGCAATCCGCCGGTCAGGTACAACAGCACGGCCAGTTCGGCGATGTCGAAGGCGAGCAGCCCGGCGGCGCGGTCGGGCTCCAGCCGCTGCATCAGGTGAAAGCGCAGGCGCAGCGCCACGTTGAGCCAGGCCGATAGCGCGATCACGCCGAGGCATGTCCAGATCGGCAGCTGAAAATTGAGCCCGAAATAGACCACCAGCACGGCGGTGGTCTGGCCGATGATGGCGAGCCAGCGTAGCCGTACGAGGGTGTCGAGGCGCACATTGCGGCGCGGATGATTCTGGGCAAGTCCAAGCGCGGGCATGGCGGGCAGTGTACTCTTGCGTTGCGGCGGCTCAAAATTGCCGGCAATGGCAGCAGGGCTTGCGCTTTCGCTCCCGCGGCGGCACATCTGCGGGAGCCATTGGGCCCCGTTAATGGACGCGCAGAATACCTCAGCCATCGCCGTCGACCGCCTGGTCAAGCTCTACAAGGGTGTGGTGGCGGTCGATGGCATTTCGTTTCGCTTGGCCCCCGGCTCGATCACCGGGCTGCTCGGCGGCAACGGCGCCGGCAAAACCACGACGATTGCGATGATCATGGGCCTGGTCACGCCGACCTCCGGTACGGTCACGGTGCTGGGCCTGCAGATGCCGAAGGACCGCTATCGCGTGCTGCACCGGATGAATTTCGAAAGCCCCTATGTGGCGCTGCCGATGCGGCTCACCGTGCGGCAAAATCTATCGGTGTTCGCACAGCTTTATGCGGTCGCCGATATCGATGAGCGCATCGCCGGTCTCGCCGCCGATCTCGAGCTCACCGAATTCCTCGACCGGCCGACCGGCAAACTTTCCGCCGGCCAGAAGACCCGCGTCTCGCTCGCCAAGGCGCTGCTCAACCGCCCGGAAGTCTTGCTGCTGGATGAGCCGACAGCTTCCCTTGACCCTGACACCGCCGATTGGGTGCGCGGCCGGCTCGACCATTATCGCCGCGAGCAGGGGGCGACCGTGCTGCTCGCCTCGCACAACATGACCGAGGTCGAGCGGCTGTGCGAGCGCGTCATCATCATGAAAACGGGCCACATCGAGGACGACGACACGCCGCAGCGGCTGCTCGACCGCTATGGACGCGAGACCCTGGAGGAAGTGTTCCTCGACGTGGCGCGCGGACGCAAGGACCATCGCGAGGCCGCGCAATGATCGGCAGCGACAGCGGCCTCGACCTTTCCATCAATCGCGTGCGCGCCATGGTGCGGCGCTACTGGTATCTGCTGCGCTCGTCCTGGCCGCGCGTGCTCGACCTGATTTATTGGCCGACGGTGCAGATGCTGATGTGGGGCTTCCTGCAACTCTACGTGTCGCAGAACGGCGGGCCGTTCGCGCGCACCAGCGGCGTGTTCATCGGCGCGGTGCTATTGTGGGATATTCTATTCCGCGGTCAGCTCGGATTTTCGATTTCGTTCCTGGAGGAGATGTACGCGCACAATCTCGCCAATCTCATGATGTCGCCGCTGCGGCCGGTGGAGTTCATCGCCGCTTTGATGATCATGAGCATCGTGCGATTGCTGATCGGCATGATCCCGGTGACGCTGCTCGCGATTGCCTTCTTCGGCTTCAATCTGTGGTCGCTCGGCTTCGCGCTTGCCGCGTTCTTCGTCAACCTGATCCTGACCAGCTGGGCGATCGGCATTTTCGTCGCCGGTCTGTTGCTGCGCAACGGCTTGGGCGCCGAGAGCATGGCCTGGACCATCATGTTCCTGTTCCTGCCGCTCACCTGCGTGTACTATCCGGTTACCGTGCTGCCCGACTTCCTGCAATACGTTGCGTGGGCGCTACCGCCGACCTATGTATTCGAGGGCATGCGCGCTCTGCTGATCGATCACGTGTTCCGCGCCGACCTGATGCTGGAAGCGCTGGCGTTCAATGTCGTGCTGTTCGCGGCTGCGTCATTGGCTTTCCTGAAGCTATTGCGGAGCGCGAGGGCTCAGGGCTCGCTGCTGCAAACCGGTGAATAAGTCGAAAAACCCTGCGTTTTTGGGGGTTTATAGGCGAGTTTCCGGGTGTAAACCGGACGCGAAGGACTTACCTGTAGGTTGACGATATGACAGAAAAGCGACACGGTGCTGCGATGCAGCAAGAGCCGGGGATTGATTCCATGCCGATCGGCGAATTCGACGGGGCAGCGACGCTGCCCGGTGACAACGGCATATTGCTGTCGACGCCGATGTACTGGCTCTACGAGATGGGCCAGGCCGCGCTCAATCCCTCGCGTGCGGTTGCCGACGCCACGCGTCTGTTCTTCAAGAACCCGGCCAATCCGTTCGCGCACACCACCTACGGCAAGTCGGTCGCCGCCGCGGCGGAAGTATTCGAGCGCTCCACCCGCCGCTATCGCCGGCCGGAATGGGGTATCGATCGGGTGACGGTCGGCGCCGAACCTATTCCGGTGCACATCACCACCGTGTGGGAGCGCCCGTTCTGCCGGCTGTTGCATTTCGAGCGCGCCTTCGCGCGCGCGCCGCGCCGCCCGCAGCCGAAACTGCTGATCGTGGCGCCGATGTCGGGCCACTATCCGACGCTGCTGCGCGGCACGGTGGATACGTTCCTGCACAATCATGACGTCTACATCACCGAATGGGCCGATGCGCGTATGGTGCCGGTGGCGAAAGGCCGCTTCGATCTCGACGACTACATCGACTACATCATCTCCATACTGCACGTGCTCGGCGGCGACGTGCATGTGGTCGCGGTGTGCCAGCCCTCGGTGCCGGTGATGGCGGCGATTTCCTTGATGGAGGCCGACAAGGATCCTTACGTGCCGCATTCCATGGTGCTGATGGGCGGGCCGATCGACACCCGCATCAATTCCAACGCGGTCAACAAGCTGGCGGAAAATCGCGGGATCGACTGGTTCCGCAACCACGTCATCACCAAGGTGCCGTTCCCGCATCCCGGCTTCATGCGCGACGTCTATCCGGGCTTCCTGCAATTGCACGGCTTCATGAGCATGAATCTCGATCGCCATCTCGAGGCACACCGCAATCTGTTTACGCATTTGGTCAAGGGCGACGGCGATTCGGCGCAGAAGCACCGCGAATTCTACGACGAATATCTGGCGGTCATGGATCTCGCCGCCGAGTTCTATCTGCAGACCGTCGATACCGTGTTCATCCGTCACGCGCTGCCGAAGGGCAAGATGACGCATCGCGGCCGCCGCATCGACCCCTCGCAGATCAAACGCGTCGCGCTGTTGACGGTGGAAGGCGAGCACGACGACATTTCCGCGGTCGGCCAGACCGAGGCCGCGCACGTCCTGTGCACGAATATTCCCGCTGACGACAAGGCGCATTATCTGCAGCCGGGGGTCGGCCACTACGGCGTGTTCAACGGCTCGCGCTTCCGCGCCGAGATCGCGCCGCGCATCTCCGATTTCGTGTTGTCGCATAATGGCGGGCGCGGGCGCGGCAGCGGCGCCCATCCCGGGCCGGCCAAGGCGGCGTCCGCCAGCCACTAATCGGCCTTCGCCGCCGCAGGACGCCGGCGGCCGTTCGTGACAATGTAACCCCTTGCGTAGCTGCGGCATTTCCGGCCGCGCAAAACCGCGTGGCGAACGGCGGCGAATATGGCAGTATTTCCGCGCTATTCTGCGATCGGGCGGACTTTACGAATGCCTCTGCGCGCGCTTCTTTACCGGCGGCCGAGCGAGCCGCCGGCGATCAGCATTACCTTCGATCGGGAAATCTATCTGGTGCGCGTGCGCCGCCACCGGCAGGCGCGGCGCTACACGCTGCGCATCCATTCCGTCACGCGCGAAGTGGTGCTCACCATGCCGCCGCGCGGCAGCCTGAAGCAGGCGCGCGAATTCGCGGAGAAGCACGGCGGCTGGATCGCGGCGCGGCTCGGCCGGCTGCCCGAACCGGCGCCCTTCGCGCACGGCGCCGTGATTCCGTTGCGCGGCGTCGAACACCGCATCGCGCATCGCCAGGAGCAGCGCGGCACGGTATGGATCGAGAGCGGCGCTGGCGATGAGCGCCTGCTCTGCGTCGCCGGTGAGGAACCGCATATCGCGCGCCGGGTATCCGATTTTCTCAAGCGCGAAGTCAAAAGCGATCTGGAAGCCGCCAGCCGGCGCGCGGCCGATGCGCTCGGTGTCGCGATCAAGCGGGTGTCGATCCGCGATCCGTCAAGCCGCTGGGGCTCGTGCTCGACCACCGGCGTGCTGTCTTATTCGTGGCGACTGATCTTCGCGCCGCCCTTCGTGCTCGACTATCTCGCGGCGCACGAGGTCGCGCATCTTATCGAAATGAACCACTCGCGCCGGTTCTGGCGCGTGGTCGAGGGCATCTGCCCGCACGTCGCGCGCGCCAAGTCCTGGCTCGACGCCCACGGCCCCGATCTGCATCGCTATGGGGTGCCGAACGACACGCGCTAGCGTCGCGGCGGTTCTTGCTGTAGTCACCATCCATGCTGCGTCCCGGCACTTTCGCGCTCACGGTATTGCTGGCGGCGTTGAGCGCGATCGGGCCGCTCACCACCGACATGTACCTGCCGTCGCTGCCGGACATCGCGCGGCTGTTGGGCGCCTCGACCGCGCAGGTGCAGCTCACGATCTCCGCCTATCTGTTCGGCTTCGCCATCGGGCAGATTTTATACGGGCCGCTGGCCGACCGGCACGGCCGCAAGCCGGTGCTGCTGGCCGCGATGGGGCTTTATTGCGCGGCCAGCCTGGCTTGCGCGCTGTCGACCTCGATCGAGATGCTGATCGCGGCGCGCGCGCTGCAGGCGCTCGGTGGCGCCGGCGGCATCGTGCTGGCGCGCGCCATCGTGCGCGATCTTTATTCCGGCGCGCGCGCCGGGCGCGAATTGTCGCTGATCGGCGCGGTAATGGCGCTGGCGCCGGTGCTGGCGCCGCTGCTCGGCGGCGTCTTGCAGACCGGCTTCGGCTGGCGCTCGGTCTTTTTCACGCTGGTCGGCAGCGGATTGGTCGGTGCCGCGATCGTCTGGCCGCTGATGCCGGAAACTCTGGCCCTGCGCGCGGCCGAACCGGTATCGCCGGCCACGATGCTCAAGTCCTATCGCGTGGTGGCGCGCAATCCGGCCTATCTCGCTTATCTTGGCCTCGCTTCGACCAGCTTCGGCGGACTGTTCGCCTGGATTTCCGGCTCGTCCTTCGTCCTGCAAAATCTCTATGGACTGTCGCCGTTCCAATTCGGCGTCGCCTTCGCGGTCGGCTCGGTCGGCTACATGGGCGGCACGACGCTGGCGGCGCGGCTGGTGATGCGGCGCGGGCTCGACCGCACGCTTGGGATCGGCGCTGCGGCGCTGGCGGCCGGCGGGCTCGCCATGGTGATGGCTGTGGCGCTGGGCTTAACCTCCGCCGCCTCGCTGGTGTTGCCAATGGCGCTTTATCTCGCCGGTCTCGGCATGGTGCTGCCGCAGGCGATCGCCGGCGCCATGACGCCGTTCCCGGAACGGGCGGGTGCGGCCTCCGCGCTGCTCGGCTTCGTGCAGCAGAGCGCGGCGGCGCTGTGCGGGGCGGTGGTCGGAGCGCTGCTTGGGTCAAGCGCCTGGCCGCTCGCCGCCGCGGTGGCAGCGATGGGCTGCGCGACGCTTGCGCTATGGATTTTGACGCGCGCGCTGCGCGCGCGAGCGGCCGTGCAGCACTAATTTCTGCTGCGCCCGAACAGATTATCGAGCAGCCAGCCATCGAGGCTGGCGCCGCGCGTGCTGGGCGTATTGCCGGCGGCTTGGATGGGCACCGGCGCCATGCCGTCGGTTGCCGGAGCCTGGGCGGGTGCATTGCCGCTGAACAATCCCGACAGCACGCCGCCGGCCGGCGGGCCGGGCAGGGCGGCGACCGGAACGCTCTGATGGGCGCCGCGCATGAAACGGCTCCAGATTTCCACCGGCAGCCCGCCGCCAGTGACCTTCTTGGTCGGCGTGCCGTCGTCATTGCCGAGCCAGACGCCGGTGACGAGTTGGGCGGTGTAGCCGATGAACCAGGCGTCGCGGAAATCTTGGCTGGTGCCGGTCTTGCCGGCCGCCGGCCAGCCCGGCAGCGCCGCTTTATGCGCGGTGCCGATAATCAATGTCTGCTGCATCATCTCGTTCATCATCGCCACATAACGTGCCTCGATGATGCGGCCGAGCGGCTGCTCGTTGCGCACGTAAAGCAGCTTGCCGTTGCCGGCGGCGATGCGCTCGATCACATGCGGCACCACCGCGAGCCCGCCATTGGCGAACGGTGCATAGGCGCTGACCAGTTCGAGCGGTGAGACTTCCGAGGTGCCGAGCGCGATCGAGGCGTTGGGCTCTAACTTCGATGCGATGCCGAGCCGGTAGGCGGTGCGGATCACCGCCATGGGCGTCAATTCCATGGTCAGGCGCACCGACACCGTGTTGAGCGACAGCGCCAGCGCCTTGGTCAATGTGACCGGCCCGAAATATTCGTGTTTGTAGTTTTCCGGCTGCCAGCCTTTGAGGTTGATCGGCTTGTCCTCGCGCACGCTGTCGGGCGTGAGCCCATGTTCGAGCGCGGTGAGATAGACGAACGGCTTGAAGGCCGAGCCGGGCTGACGCTTGGCGGCGACCGCGCGGTTGAACTGGCTCTCGCCGTAATTGCGTCCGCCGACCATGGCGCGCACCGCGCCGTCCGGCGTCATCGCCACCAGCGCGCCCTGGCTGACGCCGCTCTTGTCGCCCTTCTGCGCCAGTTCCTCGGTGAGCGCCTTCTCCGCGCCCGCCTGCAGCCCGCTGTCGATCGTGGTCCGCACCACGATGTCCTCGTCCACATGGCCGAGCACGTCGTTGATCGCGTCCATGATCCAGTCGGCGACGTAATTGATGGTGCCATTGGCGGCCTGCGCCACCACGCGCGGCGGATGCGCGAGCGCCACCTTCTCGCTGGCGGGCGTGATGAAGCCGAGTTCGGTCATGGCGGCGAGCACGGTTTGCGCGCGCCGCTCGGCGCCGTCGAAATTGCGCGACGGCGCCAGCCGCGACGGCGATTTCACCAGGCCGGCGAGCAAAGCCGCTTCGGGCAGCGACATCTGGCGCGCGGATTTTCCGAAATAGCGCTGCGAGGCCTGCTCGATACCGTAGGCGCCGGAGCCGAAATAGACGCGGTTCAGATAGAGTTCGAGAATCTGCGTCTTGGAAAAATTCCGCTCCAGCCAGAGCGCGAGCAGCATCTCCTGCAGCTTGCGATGGATGGTACGCTCTTGAGTCAAAAAGAGATTTTTCGTCAATTGCTGCGTGATGGTGGAGCCGCCCTGGCTGACGCCGCGGTGTAAAATGTTTGCAATCAGCGCGCGCGCGATGCCCCAAGGATCGATGCCGTAATGCTCGTAGAAGCGCCGATCCTCGATGGCGATGAAGGCTTGCGGCACGTAGCTCGGCAGTTCCTTCAGCGGCAGCACGGCGCCGCCACTGTCGCCGCGGGTGGCGAGCGGGTGGCCGCTGACATCCACGATCTGGATCGAGGGCGGCCGCTTGGGGATCTCCAGCGACTGGATCGCCGGCAGATGCGCGCCGGTCCAGGCGATGGTGCCGGCGGCGCCGATGCCGACCCACAGCGCCAGCACCAGGCTCCAATAGATCGCCCGGCCGATCAGCGAGCGCTTGCGGGCGTGTTTGCGTGGCCGGCGGTTCGAACGTTTGGATGATGATTTGCCGGGACCGCTGGCGCCCGGGCGGTGGCTCGCCGCGACGCGCAGTTCGGGACTGCTGTCGAACACCGGCTCCCGGCGCGCGCCCGATTGTCCCCGTCTCGACGCCATCGCGCGACCCGACTTGTCCATGCCGGCGGCAGCCCCGCCGGTCCCCGAGAGGCACGCTAGGGCGAGCGATTTAAGGGGCCGTTAAGGGGGGATTGTTGAGCAAATCCGGACGCTTGCGGCGACGGCCGGACTCCGTGAAATAGTGACAGCGTCCCGGACGCGTAGCGTCGGCAACAATGGCGCCAGCCGCGACTCCCATCATGCCGTTGCCGTCCCGAAGCGGCGCAGCCATGCAACAATCCGGGCAAGCAAACCGATTGGTGGCGGCAGCAAAGTGCTGTCGCCTATCATACGAGACCCACCCGGCCGCCGCTCGAAGACGAGCTTGCGATGGTGGAACGCCGCAAGCTCCGGCCGGTGCGCGATGCTCACGATGGCGGTGTGGGGAAGGCGCTCGGCCACGAGCTTCATCAAATATTCCTGGCTCGGCGGATCGAGCGCCGACGTCGCCTCGTCCATCACGACGATATCCGGTTGATGCAGCAGCAAGCGCACGAAAGCGAGACGCTGACATTCGCCGCCGGACAAAGTGCGGTTCCAGGGCGCCTCTTCATCGAGATGGTCGACCAGGTAGCCGAGACCTGCCGTCTTCATCAACTCGCGCACCGTGTCATTGGGAGCATCGGCCGGCGACAACGGATAGGTGGCGGCGCGCCGCAAAGTGCCAAGCGGGATGTAGGGCCGCTGTGGCATCACGACCATCTTGGCCCCGCTCGGAATGGAGATGTTGCCCTGGCCCCATGGCCACAGACCGGCAATCGCTCGCGTGAGCGTGGTCTTTCCAGTACCGGATTCTCCGACCAGGAGAACTCTTTCGCCGGGTTGGATGATCACGTCGGCATCTTTGACAACGACAGTGCCGTCGTCGAGCTCGACCGAGAGATTTTGCAGTCGAAATGTCGCGCCTTCGTGCTCGACCCGCGTGATCGCGCGGGACGCACCGGGTATGCCGGCCGCCTCAAGATGATCGATAGAGACCAGGAGGGATCCGACGCGGCGCGCCGACGCCGCCCAACCCGCGAGCCGTGGATAGTTGTCGAGCAGCCAATTGAACGCCGATTGGACCTGAACGAAAGCCGCCGCCGCTTGCATGACCTCGCCGAGCGTCATGGTCCCCGCGACGTATTTCGGTGCACACAGGATGAGCGGGACTACCGGCGCTAGCAGCCAATGGACATTGGAAACGAGCGTGTAGCGCATATGCTGATGGCAGAGGTTGCGCCATTGCAGGATGACCGCACCGAGGCCTTGCCGCAGCCCAGCTCGTTCTTCCTTCTCACCGCCCAGCAGCGCGATGCTCTCGCCGTTTTCCCGCACGCGGGTCAGGGCATAGCGGAATTCGGCCTCCGATTGGTTCACACGTTCGGAGACCGCGACGAAGCGCCTCGCCACCAGGATGACCGCCGCGCTGGTGATGAGCGCGTAAAGGACCGCCGCGATCACCAAGTAGCCGGGGATGACGATGGGTGCCGCCCGCGTGCCGAGCGTCAGATCGCCACCGACGATCCAAAGCACCCCGACGAACGTCACCGCCGTGACCGCGGCGCTGAAGATGCCGACGACGAAGTCGACCGGCGCATCGGTGGCAATACGCGCATCCTCACCGATGCGGCCCTCGGGATTCTGATGGTCTCCCGTCACCAAATCGAGTTGGTAATAGCGGCCATTCGCCAGCCATTTGCCGACCAGATGGTTGGTCAACCATGCGCGCCACTTACGCTGGATTGTCATGCGCCCGTACACGGCGATGATGGCCAACGCCACCATGGTCACCACAAGCGGCACGAAGATAAGGGCTTGCGTCGAGACCGCGTCCCCGTCCTTTTTTTCAAGGGCGTTGAAGATGTCGCGGCTCCAGATATTCATCCGGTACTGGAAAGCGATCTGGATGAAAATGAGCACGATGAGGCCGAGGGTGAGCAGCCAGGCCTTTCGGCGGGTATCCTCAAGCCAAAAGCCGCGGGCACTGATCCAGAAACGCCGTATGAGCGGTCGGCTGGTCGGTATGGCGGGCAGCGGCTGATGCATTATTGGGCCGTTCGGTTTTTGGGTCACCCAATACGACACGCTGCATTCGCCGCTTTCATTGACTTAAATCATAACACCTTGTGGGCTTGAGCATATTTTCTTCAAGAAACGAGCTTCTCGAAGGCCGTATGCGGCAATTTGGCGCGTCGCAGCCAATATCTTGATCGAGATTTGCCATGAGCATTTTTCGCCTCTACGGCCGCGTTCTCGCACTGCTCGGGTCCGAGACCCGAATAGCTTGGGCGTTGGCGCTGGCAAATATGGCGCTGGCCTCCGCCCAGTTTGCCGAGCCGGTGCTGCTCGGCCGCATCATCGACACGCTGACCGGCGCGCAGACACGCGGCGAGCCGCCATCGTGGTCACAATTGGGCGTGCTGCTTGCCGCCTGGGCCGGCTTCGGGATTTTCACCATCGCCTGCGGCACGCTGATTGCTCTTTTCGCAGACCGCCTGGCGCACCGCCGCCGCCACGTCGTCCTGACCGGCTATTTCGAGCACGTTCTGCAGCTTCCGCTCACCTATCACGGCAACACTCATTCCGGCCGGCTGATGAAGGTGATGCTGCAGGGCACGGACGCGTTATGGGGGCTGTGGGTCGGGTTCTTCCGCGACCACCTCTCGTCGTTCATCTCGTTGCTTGTCCTGCTGCCGATCTCGCTCTTTATCAATTGGCGGCTGGCTTCACTGCTGATCGTGCTGTGCGTCGTTTTCGCAGGCCTCACCGCCCTGATCGCGCGCAAGACCCAGAGCATGCAAAGCTCGGTCGAGCGTCACTATTCCGACCTTGCGGAGCGCGCATCCGACACGCTGGGCAACATCGCGCTGGTGCAGAGCTTTTCCCGGCTCGAAGCGGAAGTTGCGGAGTTGCGCCAGGTCGTCGCGCGCCTGCTGGCTGCGCAAATGCCGGTGCTGTCGTGGTGGGCGCTGGCCATCGTATTGACGCGGACAGCGACCACTTTGACCGTGCTGTCGATCATCATCGTCGGGACGCTGCTGCACATCAACGGCCAGGCGACGATCGGCGAGATGGTTACCTTCATGAACTTTGCCGGCCTCATCATTGCCCGGCTGGAGCAGTCCGTCGGCTTCATCAACCGGGTGATGATGGAGGCGCCGCGCTTACGCGAATTCTTTCAGGTATGGGACACCGTTCCGACCATTCGCGACCTGCCGGATGCGGTCGATCCTGGCCGCCTCGGCGGACTCGTCGAGTTCAAGGGCGTCTCGTTCTCATATGACGGCGAACGAATGGCGGTGGCGGATCTGAATTTCAAAGCGATGCCCGGCGACACGATCGCTTTTGTCGGTGCGACCGGCGCCGGCAAGTCGACGGCGATTGCGCTGCTTCACCGCGCCTTCGATCCGCAGTCGGGCGCGATCGAGATCGATGGCGTCGACATCCGTAAGTTCAAGCTCTCCGCGTTGCGCCGGAACATCGGCGTGGTGTTCCAGGAGGCGCTGCTGTTCAACCGCTCGATCTCCGAAAATCTGCGGGTGGGGAAAGCCGATGCGACCGAGACAGAGATGCGCGAGGCCGTTAGCCGTGCGCAAGCCCTGGAGTTCATCGAACGCAAATTCAAGGGATTTGAAGGCCGCGTCGGCGAACGGGGCCGTTCGCTGTCCGGTGGCGAGCGCCAGCGCTTGTCGATCGCACGCGCGCTTCTAAAAGATCCACCGATTCTCATCCTCGACGAGGCAACGAGCGCGCTTGATGCCGACACGGAGGCCAAGGTCATGCGGGCGCTCGATGAGGTGATGAAGAACCGGACCACCTTCGTCATTGCGCACCGGCTATCGACGGTGCGCAAGGCGTCCCGCATCCTCGTCTTCGACATGGGCAGGATCGTCGAGGCCGGCACGTTTGACGAGCTCGTGCTGGCCGGCGGCCGCTTCGCCAGCCTTGCCCGGACGCAGCTCATTTCCGCCGAGCCGATCGCCGTGCCGGCCGCGGCCAGTTGATGCGGCCGCTGCCTAAGGGCGGGCAGTTTAAGGGGCCATTAAGGGGGGATCGGTGCCCCAATGGCGAGGATTGCGGGGTGTCATGATATTGATCAATGCCGCGGCGGCATCAATTTACTATGCAATTTCACAGCCTTGCCGTGAGGGCCTCGAATGATGAAGGCGACCGATAATTCGCGCCCGCAACTCAAGATTCGGCGCGTCAATCTGGATACCGGCCGCGAGAACGTGGTGGTGATTTCGCGCCGGTCCACGGCGCTGCGGCCTGAGGTGTTTAGCGGCTTCAGCCGCGTCGAACTGCGCTGCAATTCGAAAGTCCTGCTGGCAACGTTGCTTCTCACCGACAACGGTTTGGTCAATCCCGACGAAATCGGCCTCGCCGATCCCGCCTTCCGCCGCTTCGCCGAGGCGGCCGGAAGTTTGGTCACCATCACGCCGGCTCCGCCGCCCGACAGCCTCGACGCGGTGCGCGCCAAGATTCAGGGCCGCGCGCTGAACACTTCCGAGATCAGCGCGATCATCGATGACATCACACACTACCGTTATTCCGACATGGAGATCGCGGCGTTTTTAGTCGGCTCCGCCAGCTTCATGACCAGCGACGAAATGCTTGCGCTGGCGCATGCGATGGCGCAAGCCGGCACGCAGCTGACCTGGGACACGCCGGTCGTCGTCGACAAGCATTGCATCGGCGGCATCCCCGGCAATCGCACCTCGATGATCGTGGTGCCGATCGCCGCCGCGCACGGGCTGACGATTCCAAAAACCTCGTCGCGCGCCATCACCTCGCCCGCCGGCACCGCCGACACCATGGAAGTGCTGGCGCGCGTCGATCTCACGGTCGACGAGATGAAAGAGGTCGTCAAAACCTGCCACGGCTGTCTGGTCTGGGGCGGCCACGTCAATCTGTCGCCGGCCGACGATATTCTCATTTCGGTGGAGCGGCCGCTCAGCCTCGATACGCGCGAGCAAATGGTAGCCTCGATCATGTCGAAAAAGATCGCGGCCGGCGCCACCCATCTGTTGATTGATCTGCCAATCGGACCCGCCGCCAAGCTCAGGACCGCGCTGGACGCGATGCGGCTGCGCAAGCTGTTCGAGTTTGTCGGCGATCATTTCGGCATCGCGGTCGAAGTCATCACCACCGACGGGCGGCAGCCGATCGGCAATGGCATCGGTCCGGTGCTGGAAGCCCAGGACGTCATGGCCGTGCTGGCGAACGATCCGGCGGCGCCCGCCGATCTGCGCGAGAAATCGCTGCGACTCGCCGCCCACCTGCTCGAATACGATCCGGACCTGCGCGGCGGAACGGGCTATCGACGCGCGCGCGAACTGCTCGAAAGCGGCGCCGCGCTCAAGCAGATGCACAAGATGATCGAAGCGCAAGGGCCGTCCGGCTACCGGACCGATCTCGGAACTTTGACGGCCGACATCACGGCAACAAGCGACGGCGCGGTCGAAGCGATCGACTGCCTGCGTTTCAACCGGCTGGCGCGCACCGCCGGCGCGCCCATCGACAAGGGCGCGGGTATCAAGATCTTCAAGAAGATCGGCGACCGTGTCGAAAAAGGCGAGCCGCTCTATCGCATCCACGCCTTCGAGCAGTCGCAATTTGATCTCGCGCTTGCCGCCGCCAAATTGGATACCGGCTATATCGTCGGGTCGCGCTCGCCCGGCGACGAGATGAAGTCGTGAACGGCGCTGTCCTGCAAAGCCTGCCGAGCTCTGCGGCGGAAGCGGAGCGGCTGGCGGAACGACTCGGCGTTGCGATGCACGCGATCGCGCTGCATCGTTTCCCGGACGGCGAATTGCGCGTCACCGTGGGAGCGGCGGCCTCGACAGTGATCGTCTATGCCTCGCTCGATCAACCCAACGACAAGCTGTTGGCGCTATCGTTCGCGGCGGAAGCACTGCGGCGTGGCGGCGCCAAGCGGCTGGTGCTAGTGGCGCCTTATCTCTGCTACATGCGGCAGGACGCGGCCTTCCATGAAGGCGAAGCGGTCAGCCAGAAAGTCATCGGCAGGGTGCTGGCGGGAAGCTTCGACCGCGTCATCACGGTCGACGCCCATCTGCACCGCACCAAAAACATTCGCGATGTATTTCCGGGGATCGATGCCGAGAATCTGTCGGCGATGCCGGCCATCGCCGATGCGCTGCGGGCGGGCGGATTCGATCCCACCACCATCGTGGTCGGCCCCGACGAGGAATCACGCGCCTGGATCGGCGATCTAGCGGCGCGGCTTAAGCTCGCGCACGCGGTTGCCCGCAAGACGCGTCGCGGCGACCGCTCGGTCGCGATCGCATTCGCCGACTCCAAAATGTTAGCCGGCCGGCCGGTGCTGCTGGTCGACGACATCGTCTCCTCGGGCGGCACCTTGATGACCTGCGCCAAGGCGCTGGCCGCCGCCGGCGCCAAGAGCGTCGACGCCATCGTGACCCATGCGCTGTTTCCGCCGGAACTGGTCGGTAAACTGTTCGAAGCTGGCATCCGTTCGGTGAAGTCCACCAACAGCGTGCCGCATCCGACCAACGCGATTGCGCTCGATGCGATCCTTGCGGACGCCTTGCAGCGAGAAACCGCGGGAGCCGCGCTATGAGCATAACTGTTCGGTTTTGCGGAGCGGCGCGTACGGTGACTGGCTCGTGCTACCTGTTCGAAACGGGAGCCGGCCGCCTGTTGGTCGATTGCGGCCTGTTCCAGGGATCGAAAACGCTGAAGGAGCTGAACTACGGCAAGTTTCCGTTCAAGCCGGCCGACATCGACGTGGTGCTATTGACCCACGCCCATATCGACCACAGCGGGTTGATCCCGAAACTGGTACGCGGCGGCTTTCGCGGCTCGATCTGGGCGACGCGCGGCACCATTGACCTGTGTTCCTTTATGCTGCCCGATGCGGGAAACATCCAGGAATCGGAAGTCGTCACCTTGAACCGGCGCAATGCCGCGCGCGGGCGGGCAACCGTGCAGCCGATCTACACCCAGGCCGACGCCATCGCCTGCCTCGACGCATTCCGGCCGGTCGATTACGAGACCTGGATAACGGTGATGCCGGGCGTGCGGGCGCGCTACTGGAACGCCGGCCATCTGCTCGGCTCGGCCTCGATTGAGATCGAGTTTGCGGGCGCGGGCGATGCGGGCAAGCCTTTGCGCGTTCTCGCCTCGGGCGATCTCGGTCCCGATGCCAAGCTGCTGGAACCTAATCCCGAAGCGCCGGCCGGGCTCGACTATGTGATTTCCGAATCGACCTACGGCAATATCGATCGGCCGGCGATCACCGCCGAGGCGCGCCGGCAACGCCTGGCAGTGGAGGTGCGCCAAGCCCATGCCGCGGGCGGCGCCATGCTGATCCCGGCCTTCGCGGTTGAGCGCACGCAGGAGCTGATCGTCGATCTGGTCGATCTGATGGAGCACGGCCAGGTGCCGGTCGCGCCGATCTTCCTCGATTCGCCGCTCGCCATCCGCGCGACGCAAGTGTTTCGCGCGCACGCTTCGAGCATCGATGCCGGTATCGACGTGGAGCGGCTGTTGAGCTCGCCGCATCTGCGCTGCACCGAGACCGTGGACGAGAGCAAATCGATCGCCAAGCTCACCGGCTTCCATATCATCATCGCCGCCAGCGGCATGTGCGATGCCGGCCGCATCCGCCACCATCTCAAGCGCTGGCTGTGGCACAGCAATGCGACGGTGCTGTTCGTCGGCTTTCAGGCGCAAGGCACGCTCGGCCGTTTCCTCGATGACGGCGCCAAGGCGGTGCGCATCCAGGGCGATGAAATCAAGGTCGCCGCGCGTATCCGCCGCATTGAAGACTATTCCGGCCATGCCGACGGCCCGGAACTGGCGCGCTGGATCGCGGCGCGCCGGCCGATTGCGCGCGGCGTATTCCTGGTCCATGGCGAGGAGCGGGGACTGGCGGGACTGTCCGAGCGCATCGCCGAGCGCACGGTGCCGGTGGCCAAGGTGTTCACGCCGCTGCTCGACGATATCTACGAACTCACCACCGCGGCGCCGACGCCGGTCGACGTCATCTACCGGCGGCGGCTTAAGCCCGAGGCGGTGGTCAATCTCGATTGGCACAACGACATGTCGAAGCTGATCCTCGACATCAACGCTTCGATCGAAGCCACCGCCGACGACCGCGCCCGTGGTGTGATCATCCGGCGATTGCGGCGGGCGTTGGAAGGGGAGGGGTGACGCGCCCCACCGTCACTTGCCCGCCTTGCCGTTACCTTCCGGCACCGCGAACAGCGCGATCAGCGCGCGCTTGATGGCGGCCTGGCGGGTCGGCGAGGTGATCTGCGCGCCCAACAGGTCGGTCACATAGAACACGTCCACCACCCGCTCGCCGAAGGTGGCGACGTGGGCGGAGGCGATGTTGAGGTTGAGCTTGGACAGCGTCGTGGTCATCTCGTAGAGCAGGCCGGTGCGGTCGAGGCCGGTGATTTCCACCATCGTATAGCGGTGCGACCATTGGTTGTTGATGGTGACCGTGGGCTCGAGTGCGAAAGCCTTGATGCGGCCTTTGGGGGCTACGCGCTTTCCCACCACGTCGGGCAGCCGCAATTCACCGCGCAGCGCCTTCTCGATCGAATCGGCGACGCGATTGGTGCGCCGCTCCTCGTCCTCTTCGCGCTCGAATTCGCGCGACAGCGAGATGGTGTCGAGCGCGCGCCCGTCGGTGGTGGTGTAGATCTGCGCATCGACGATATTGGCGCCGGCCATGGCGCAGGCGCCGGCGATGATCGAGAGCAGCCACGGGTGATCGGGGGCCATCACAGTGAGTTCGGTCACGGCGCCACCGTCGAAGCCGACGGTGGTGGCGAGCGACTTGCCGGCGTCCTCGGCGGCGCGCACGAATTTCGCGTGCTCGATCTTGTGCGGCAGATCGACCTTGAGCCAATAGGCCGGATAAAGATGCGTGATATAGGTTTCCAGCCGCTCGCTTGGCCAGTCCTTGAGCGCCTCGCGGAATTCGGCCTGCGCCATGGCGACGCGCTGGGCGCGGTTGACTTCCGAGAAGCCGCCGGTGAGCACCGGCTCGGTCTCGTAATACAGCGTGCGCAGCAGTTGCGCCTTCCAGCCGTTCCACACGCCCGGGCCGACGGCGCGGATGTCGGCGGTGGTGAGGATGGCCAATAGCTTCAGCCGTTCGGCCGACTGCACCACCGCGGCGAAATTCTCAATTGTTTTGCGGTCGGATAGATCGCGCGACTGTGCCACGCTGGACATCACCAGATGATTTTCGATCAGCCAGGCGACGGTCTCGGTGTCGGTTGCGGAAAATCCCAGGCGCGGGCAGAGCCGCCGCGCCACCCGCGCGCCGGCGATCGAATGATCCTCGATGCGGCCCTTGGCGATGTCGTGCAGGAACAGCGCGACGTAGAGCACCGTGCGGTTGCCGGGCAAGAGTTTGCCGATCAAATCGCTGGCGAGTGGCGTCTCCGGGTTAGCCCCGTGCTCGATCTCCGCCAGCACGCCGATACAGCGCAGCAGGTGTTCGTCCACGGTGTAGTGGTGATACATGTTGAACTGCATCATTGCCACGACCTTGCCGAAGGCCCGCACGAAGTGGCCGAGCACGCCGGCCTCATTCATCCGCCGCAGCACGGTTTCCGGATCGTTCTTGGAGGTGAGGATTTCCAAAAACAGCCGGTTGGCTTCCGCGTTGCCGCGCAGCTTCGCGTCGATCAGCTTGAGCGAGCGGGTGATCGCGCGCATGGTATCGGGGTGGAAGGCGAGATTGTGCTTCTGCGCCAGATAGAAGACGCGGATCAGGTTGACCGGATCGCGCTTGAAAACATTGCCGCCGACGACGGTGATGCGGTTCTTGTCGACGATGAAATCGTCGCTTTCGGCGAGCTTGCGCCGCTTCACCGGGCGGAACTTCGCCATCAGGCGGCTGAGCACCGGCACGCTCTTGGCGTGGCTGTCTTCCAGATTCGCACACAGGATGGCGGTGAGATCGCCGACCGCCTTGGCGATCAGGAAGTAATGTTTCATGAAGCGCTCGACATCCTGCTGGCCCGGATGCTCGGTGTAGCCGAGCCGCACCGCGATCTCGCGCTGGATGTCGAACGACAGCCGCTCCTCGGCGCGGCCGGTGAGGAAATGCATGTGGCAGCGCACCGACCAGAGGAAATCCTCGCAGCGGCGGAACAAGAGATATTCCTGCTTGTCGAACACGCCGCGCTTGATCAGCTCGTCCGGCTCGCGCACGCGGTAGACGTATTTCGCGATCCAGAACAGTGTATGCAGATCGCGCAAGCCGCCCTTGCCGTCCTTCACATTCGGCTCGACCAGGTAGCGCGATTGTCCCGAGCGGCGAACGCGATCCTCGCGCTCGGCCAGCTTGGCGGCGACGAATTGTGAGGCGGTGTTGCGCACCACCTCGTTGTCGAAGCGTTTCACCAGTTCGTCGAACAGCTTTTGGTCGCCGAGCAGGAAGCGCGCTTCCAGAATGGCGGTGCGGATGGTCATGTCCGCCTTGGCCTGGCGGATGCATTCGTCCACCGAGCGGGTGGCGTGGCCGACCTTCAGTCCGGTGTCCCACAGGCAATACAGGATCGCTTCCGCGACCTGCTCGCCCCAGGCGGTCTGCTTGTAGGGCAGCAAAAACAGCAGATCGATGTCGGAGCCGGGCGCCTGCAACCCGCGGCCGTAGCCGCCGGTGGCGATCACCGCCATGTGCTCGGCCTCGGAGGGATTTTGCGACCGATAAAGATGCTTGCGCGCGAATTCGAACAGCAGACGGATGATCTCGTCTTCCAGCCGGCACAGCCGCTCGGCGCAGCGCCGTCCGTGACGATCTTTCAGCAGCAGCTGTTCGGCCTTGGCGCGGCCGTCGTTGAGCGCGGTCTTCAGCCGCTGCGCCAGCGCTGTGCGCAATTCGCGCTCGCCGCCGCTATGGGTCTTGGCGAGGCTTTCCAGGTCGGCGGCGACGGCGCGGACATCGATCAATTCGACCGAGCCCCGGAACAGGCTTTCGGAGCGCGCGCGGGGTGTCTGATCGAGGGCGAGGGAGGCCATGGCGGGCACCGGGATAGCGGAGCGGGGGCTTCAAGTCACCGCTTGCCGGCAAAGATTTTACGCGACCGGCCGTTGGGCAGCGATTTTACCGGCCATTTAGCACAAAAATCGCGCGGTTTGGACGTGGTGACGATGGGCGCCGACTGTGGTTCCTTGTCATGGCCGGAATGAGCCCGGCGATGACACAAAATCGAGGCGGGAAAAAATTAAATGCGTAGTTTCCAGGTCTGCCGTTGCGGCGAGCCGATGCAGTTCGCCGAGCGGATCGATCCCAAGCCGGTGGGCCACGAGGTGCTGCTGAAGGTGCTGGCGGCCGGTGTCTGTCACAGCGACCTGCACATCTGGGAAGGCTTCTACGATCTCGGCGGCGGAAAGAAGCTGCTGCTGCAGGAGCGCGGCGTAAAGCTGCCGCTTACGATGGGGCATGAGAATGTCGGCGAAGTAGTGGCGGTCGGCCCCAGGGCGCGCGGCGTCAAGGTCGGCGACAAGCGGCTGGTCTATCCGTGGATCGGTTGCGGCACCTGCATGGTGTGCAAGCGCGGCGACGAGCAGCTCTGCACCTCGCCGCGTTTCCTCGGCGTCTATCGCGACGGTGGCTATGCCACGCATCTGCTGGTGCCGCATCCGCGCTATCTGCTGAACTACGGCAGCAGGATGAAGCCGGAGCAGGCCGCGCCCTTGGCCTGCTCCGGCGTCACCGCCTATGGCGCGCTGAAAAAACTCGGGTCCCTGGTGAAGAGCGAGCCGGTGGTGATGATCGGCGCCGGCGGCCTCGGCCTCATCTGCATTGCGATCATCAAGGCAATGAAAGGCAAGGGCGCGATCGCGGTCGATATCGATCCGGTCAAGCGCGAGGCCGCCAAGCGCGCGGGCGCGTTCGCCACGGTGGATCCCAATGCGCCCGACGCGGTCGCTCAATTGCAGGCCGCCGCCAAGGGACCGGTATGGGCGGCGATCGACTTCGTCGGCAATTCGCAGACCGCGCAGCTCGCCGTCGACAGCCTGATCAAGGGCGGCAAGCTGATCGTGGTCGGCCTGTTCGGCGGCGACATCACGCTGTCGCTGCCGCTGATTCCGATCCGCGCCATGACGATCCAGGGCTCGTACACCGGCAGCCTCAAAGAGCTCAACGAGCTGATCAAGCTGGTGCGCAACCGGCCGCTGCCGCTGGTGCCGACCAAGACCACCGCGCTCGACTGCGCGCAGCACGTGATTGCCGACATCAAGGCCGGCAAGGTGATCGGCCGCACGGTGCTCACTCCGGCGGCCGATTGATGTGAGATCGGCGCGGGTCTAGGAAGACATTGTAATGCCCGCCGACTTCGCCTTCGCGCTGACGCTCATCGTCAAAATGGCCATCACCGCCGGCTTCGTGCTGGCGGCGACGGTGACCGCCGAGCGCGCCGGCCCGCTGGTCGGCGGGCTGGTGGCGACGCTGCCGATTGGTGCCGGGCCGGTCTATGTGTTCCTGGCGCTCGATCATGACGTGCAATTCATCGCGCAAAGTGCGGTGGCGAGCCTCGCCATCAACGCGGTGAACGTGGTGTTCGCGACGGTCTATGTGCTGCTGGCGCAGAAGCGCTCGCTTCTCCTCAGCCTGGCGGCCGGCCTGGCGGTGTGGACCGCGCTGACGCTGGTCATTCATTGGGTGCAATGGACGGTGTTCACGGCGCTGGCCATGAACATCGTGGTGCTGGGCGTATGCCTGTGGCTGGTGCGCCCGCTGCGTCACGTGACCATGCCGCCGGTGCATCGGCGCTGGTTCGACCTGCCGATGCGCGCGGTGCTGGTCGCGCTGCTGGTCGGCGTGACGGTCGGCTTGAGCTTCCGCATCGGCCCAGGCGGCAGCGGCATCCTCGCCGTGTTCCCGGTTGTGCTGATCAGCATCATGCTCATTCTGCACAACCGCGTCGGCGGCAAGCCCACGGCCGCCGTGCTCGCCAACGCGCCGCTCGGCCTCGTCGGTTTCGCCTTGGCTTGCGCGGTGCTGAATTTTTCCGCCGCGCCGCTCGGCGTGGCGCTCGCGCTGGCACTGGCGCTGGCGACGTCGATCGGCTGGAGCCTGGCCGTGCTCACCGCGCGCCGCCACGGCATTGAGGTGTAGTGCATGATCCCGAAAAATGGGGACCGGTTTTCGGAATAGCTCATGCACAGGAAAAAGCCATGACGATGCTGCTGATCGGCCTGCTGCTCAAGATCGCGATGACCGTGACTATTGTGGTGGCGGCCTCGGTGGTGGTCGAGCGTAGCGGGCCGTTCACCGGTTCGCTGATCGCCTCGCTGCCGACTGCGGGCGGCGCGGCCATGATCATCCTGGCCTGGGAGCATCCGCCGGAATTCATCGCCGCCAGCGCCGTCGGCAGCCTCGTCTCCAATGCGGTGTGCGCGATCTTCGCGCTCTCTTATGCCGCGCTGGCGCAGCGGCGTTCGTTGCCGGTCAGCCTCGGCGGGGCCTTCCTGCTGTGGTTTTGCGCCGCCGCTCTGTCGCGCCTGGTAGATTGGAGTGCCGCGACCGCCGTCTTGTTGAATGTCGTCGTCTACCCGGCCGCTATCCTTGCCGGCACGCGGTTCCGCGGCAACGAAACGGTGAGAGCGCGCGTCAAGATGACCGCCATCGATCTTGCCTGGCGCGCCGGCGTCGTCACGCTCTGCGTCATTATCGTCACCGCCGCGAGCACCGCGATCGGCTCTTTCGCGTCCGGGCTGTTCGCATTCTTTCCGATCGCAATGGGATCGTTCTTCGTCATTTTGCATTCGCGGCTCGGAGGTCCGGCCGCGGCCAGCGTGGCGGCGCATGTGCTCACCCCGCTGATCGGGCTCGGCTTGAGTCTGCTGGTCGTGCATCTGCTGGCCGAGCCGATCGGGGTGTGGTGGTCCTACGCGCTGGGCTTGAGCGTCGGTATCGGCTGGAACGCGCTGCTGTGGGGATTGCGGCAGTGGCGCCGGCGGGCGACTTGAGGCGTCACTTCTTCTCGGTTTCGGCGAGCTTCGCCTTCAGCATATAAAGCGCTTCCATCGCCTGGCGCGGCGACATCTCATCCGGGTTGAGCGCGGCGACCACCAGCGCGAGCGCGTCGTCCTGCGGCTGCTGCGAGGGTTTGTAGGGCGCTGCGAACAGCGGCAAGTCCTCGAAACCCTTCGGCGCTGCGCGGTCCTCCTGCTCGAGCTTGGCCAGCACCAGTCTGGCGCGCTCGATCACGCGCGCCGGCAGGCCGGCTAATTTCGCCACCTGGATGCCGTAGGAGTGGTCGGCCGAGCCCGCAATGACCTCGTGCAGGAACACCACGTCGCCCTGCCATTCCTTCACCCGCACCGTGGCGTTGTGTAACCGGTCGAGCCGGGCGGCGAGCGCGGTCAGTTCGTGGAAGTGGGTGGCGAACAGCGCGCGGCATTTGTTGACGTCGTGCAGATGCTCGACCGTGGCCCAGGCGATCGACAGTCCGTCGAAGGTGGCGGTGCCGCGGCCGATTTCGTCCAGGATCACCAGCGAGCGCGCGCCCGCCTGATTGAGGATGGCCGCGGTCTCCACCATCTCGACCATGAAGGTCGAGCGGCCGCGCGCCAGATCGTCGGCGGCGCCGACGCGCGAGAATAGCCGGTCCACGACGCCGATCTGCGCCTGCTTCGCCGGCACGAATGAGCCCATCTGCGCCAGGATCGCGATCAGCGCGTTCTGCCGCAGGAAGGTGGACTTGCCCGCCATGTTGGGGCCGGTGATCAGCCAGATGCGCCCAGATTCGGCGTCTTTCGGCGGCGACAGATCGCAATCATTGGCGACAAACGGCGTGCCGTCGCGCGCCAGCGCCTGCTCCACCACCGGATGGCGGCCGCCGGCGATAACAAAGTCGTGGCTGTCGTCCACTTGCGGACGCGCATAGTCGCGTTCGGCGGCGAGATGGGCCAGCGCACTCGCCACGTCGAGGCTGCCGAGCGCTTCCGCGCATTCCTTGATCGGCGCGCTTTGCGCGATCACGCCGGTGACCAGCCGCTCGAAGATGTCCAGCTCGAGCCCGAGCGCGTGCTCGGCGGCGCTGGCGATCTTGGCCTCCAGCGCGCCCAGCTCGGTGGTGGTAAAACGCACCTGGCCGGCCAGCGTCTGGCGGTGGATGAAGGTGGCATTGAGCGGCGCGGCCAGCAGCTTGTCGCCGTGCTGGGCGGTGACCTCGACGAAATAGCCGAGCACGTTGTTGTGGCGGATCTTGAGTGCGCGGATTCCGGTCTCTTCCGAATAGCGCGCCTGCAAGGCGGCGACCACGCGGCGGGATTCATCGCGCAAGCCGCGCGTCTCGTCGAGGCTCGCGTCGTAGCCTTCGCGTACGAAACCGCCGTCGCGCTTAAACGCGGGGAGCTCGGCGGCGAGCGCGGCGGAAAGCTCGGCGGCCAGCATGCCGTCCGGGCGGCGGCAGGATTGCAGCGCGTCGGCGATTTCCACCGGCGTGTCTTTGAGCGATACCAGCGCGCGGGTAAGCTCGGCGGCCGCCAGCACGCCGTCGCGGATGGCGGCGAGATCGCGCGGGCCGCCGCGCCCGACGGCCAATCGCGCCAGCGCACGCGCAAGATCGGGCGCCGCCTGCAGCCGCGAGCGCGTATCGGCGCGCGCCGGGCCATGCTCGACAAAGCTCGCTACCGCGTCGAGCCGCCGCGCGATCGCCTTGGGATCGGTGAGCGGCGCCGACAATCGTTGTGCCAGCAGGCGTGAGCCGGCCGAGGTGACGCTGCGGTCGATCGACTCAAGCAGCGAGCCGCGCCGCTCGCCGGATAGCGTGCGCATCAATTCGAGATTGCCACGCGTGGCCTGGTCGATCGCCATGGTGGCGGAGGCCGCTTCGCGCAACGGCGGCGACAGCGGCGGGCGCTTGCCGATCTGCGTGCGCTCGACGTAAGTGACGCAAGCGGCGGCCGCGGTCAGTTCCAGCCGCGACAAGGTGCCGAAAGCCTCGCTGGTCGCCACCGCAAAGAACGACGTCAGCCGCCGCTCGGCACTGGCGCTGTCGAACACGTCGCGGGTGAGCGGCGTCACCGCCGGCAGCGTGCGCCAATAGGGCACCAGGTCGGCGTCGGCGAACAGCGCGTCGGAGACGATGATCTCGCTCGGCTCCAGCCGCGCGATCTCGGCCGGCAACGACAGGCGGTCGCATTCGGTGATGCGGAATTCGCCGGTGGAGATGTCGATCCAGCCCAGCGCGAAGCGGGCGTCCTCGCCGGCCGACGACGGCCGCGCGCGCGCGACGGCCAGCAAATAGTTGTTGCGCTTGGCGTCGAGCAAAGTGTCTTCGGTGAGCGTGCCGGGCGTGACCAGACGCACCACGTCGCGCCGCACTACACTCTTATTGCCGCGTTTGCGCGCCTCGGCCGGGTCCTCGAGCTGCTCGCAGACCGCGACGCGGTGGCCGAGCGCGATCAGACGGTGCAGATAATCGTCGGCGCGCTCGACCGGCACGCCGCACATCGGGATGTCGGCGCCCATATGCTTGCCGCGCTTGGTGAGCATGATGCCGAGCGCACGCGAGGCGGTCTCGGCGTCGTCGAAGAACATCTCGTAGAAATCGCCCATCCGGTAGAACAGCAGGCAGTCCGGATTGGCGGCCTTGATCTCGATATACTGCTCCATCATCGGGGTGACACGGCCGTCGCCAGACGGGGGCGGCTCAGGCTCGGACAGGCCGATGGGGTGCGTGACTGCCATGGGTCAGGAGGTTAGCAGAAGGCCAAAAGGGGTGCCACGAATGCGGCGTGACTCCCTCTCCCCGTTGGGGAGAGGGTTGGGGTGAGGGGGTCTAGGATTCTCGATAGGCCGAAACCCCTCACCCGGACCGCTTTGCGGTCCGACCTCTCCCTATGGGAGAGGTGAAGCGTGATCGTGGCGCGGCAGTGCCCTAAAGAGGAATTAGCTTGGAAACTTCACCCCCGTAATCGCCTCCAGATTGCCGTGCCAGATCTTCTCCTTGTCGGCCTTCGGCAGGTCGACGCCTTCGAGAATGCGCAGCGTCTCGCGGGTGTACATGGTGCCCCTCTCCGGATCGAACGGGCAGTCGGATGCGAACACGATCTTGTCGAGGTCGTAGAAGGCAAGCCCGGCATGGGTCGCCGGCACGCCGCCGAACACCGCGGTGTCCGCGTAGAATGAGTGCTTGAAATAATCGAGCGGGCGCTTCTTTAGGCTCTTGAGAACCTTGCTCAAGTCCTCGTCCGAGGTGCGCGCGCCGAGCTGGTCCCAGCCCGGGCCAATGCGCCCCTCCAGCATCGGCGCGATGCCGCCGGAATGATGGGTGATGATCTTCAGCTTGGGATATTTGTCGAGCATGCCGGAGAACACCAGCCGCGCCATCGCCGCCGTGGTCTCGTAGGACCAGCCCAAGGTCCACCAGATTTCGTATTTCGATTTCTTCTCGCTGAGATAATCGGGGAAATTGGCGGCGCGCGCCGGATGCAGCCAGATCGGCTTGTTGAGCTTGTCCATGGCGGCGAAGAACGGCTCGAAGGCCGGATGGTCGAGCGGCATTCCAGCGGCATTGGTGTTGATCTGCACACCGAGCGCGCCGTTCTTGATCGCGCGCGTCACTTCGCGCACGCCGGCATCGGGCGCGGTCAATGGCGCTTGCGCCACCCAGCCGGGGAAGTAATCGGGATATTTCTCGCAAATATCGGCAAAGCCGTCGTTCACCAGCTTGGCGTATTTTTCTACCTGCTCGCCCTTGGCCAGCAGCTCGAGCGGCGGCATCGGATAAGACAGGATCTGCGCATAGTCGTCGAACTGATCGACCACCTTCCGGCGCACCTCGAGGTCGTGAATGCAGGGAATTTCGCGCACGCGCTTGCCGATATCGGTGTGGTCGCTTTCCACGATTTTGTTGAAAAATCACTCCGGGATGAAATGGGTATAGGCATCGACGTGCATGAAATTTCCTCGGTTCAATAGGGCGTAATGACGTTGAGCAGCGCCTGCCGGCGCCCGTTGACGACGGCCTCTCGGGCGCGCGTTAGTGCGTCGGGCAGGTCGGCCGGCTTCTCCACGCGCTCGGCATAGGCACCTTGCGCTTGCGCCATCACCTCATAGGCCGGCGACGGGTCGAGATCGGCGAGGGTGCGGCCGTCGTTCTCGCCGGCGACGCCATCCTTGAACATCGATAGCGTGGCGCGGCGCACCGCGCCGTAGCGGCTGTTGTTGAACACAATGGTGAGGATCGGCAGCGCATGGGCGGCGGCGATCCAGTGTCCGACCATCGGGTTGGAGAACATGTAGGCGCCGTCGCCGAGCGTCGCGACCACGAACGCGTCGGGCGCGGCGAGCTTGATGCCGAGCGCGGCGCCGAAGCCCCAGCCGAGCCCGCCGGCGGGGCCGAGCGCGTAGAAAGTGCCCGGCTTCTCGCGTGCGCAATGGTCCGGCCGCAGCGGATATTCGTTGACGATGATCGCGTCCGGCCCGATCGTTTCGCCGATCACGCGCGACAGATATTCCGGCGTGATGTGCGCGGCCACGCCTGAATCCTTGGCGAGCTGCGCGCGCCGTGTGCGCATGCGCTCGGTCAGCCGCGCGCGCCGGGCGGCGATGCGCGCTTCCGCCATTTGCAGGCGCGCTTCCACCGCCTCGATCAGCGCCTGCAACGCGTTGACGGCGCCGGCCTGCACGACGAGATCGCTCGGGAAGCTGCGCATCGGGTAGCGCACGTAGAATGGTTCCTCGCCCACATGGGCGACGCGGCAGCCGGCCGGTGGATGCTGCAGGCTTGGAAGCCACGGCACGTCGGATTCAAGCGAAATTACCAGGTCGGCGTCGGCGAGCAGCGCGCCCGGCTCAAAGCCGAAATGCATCGTGTGACTTGAGGGTAGGCAGACGGTGCGCGAATTGTGGCTCACCACCGGGATTGCGCAGCGCTCCGCCAGATGGGCGAGCGTCGGCACCGCGGCTGCGGGCAGCGCGGAGGCGATGATCAAAGGCCGTTCGGCCGCCACGATCCACTCCGCCAGCGTCGCGATCGCTTTCGGATCGGGATACACCGGCGCCGCCTGCGCGCGCGGCTTCATCGGTGCGATCGGCTCCGACAGCGGCGCCGACAGCGGCTCGCGCGGCAGCATCAGATAGACCGGCCCGCGCGGATGCGCCATCGCGACCTCCACGCCGCGCGCGACCATGTCGCCGACCTGGGCCGGCACGCGCAACTCGTAGTCCCACTTCACCAGTTCGCGCACCATGCCGGCCTGGTCGAACATTTCCTGGCCCCATTGGATCGGGCGGTTGCGCGAGCCGAAGGATCCCTTTTCGGTGATCGGCGTGCGCCCGGCCGCGAGAACCAGCGGTACGCGGTCGCGCGACAGGTTGATGAGGTTGTTGATGGTATTGGCGGTGCCGACCGTGGTGTGAACCATCACCGCCTGCGGGCGGCCGGTCATCAGATAGGCGCCGTGCGCCATGCCGACCGCCAGGTTCTCGTGCGGAATCAGGATCGGCTTGGGAACCTTGGCGTTGGTTTTCTTGGCGCGAGCGAACGCTTCCACGATCGGCGGAAAATCGGTGCCGGTATTGCAGAAGAAATAATCGACGCCGTGGTCGGCGAGGGCGCGCAGGAACGCCTCGGCGGCGATTGCCGGCCGTTCGCGTCCAGTCGGTGATACGGCCATGCGTCACGTTCCTCGGTGAGGGTTTTACGCGACCGGCGTAAGCATGACAACGCTAGGGCTATTCCGCCGCAACGCGGAAACTGGCCTGCCCATCGATCTCGGCCAGGCATTTGGCCAGGCTTTCGCCCTCCGGATCGACCAGGGCGGCGGTGCGCGCGCTGGCGACGGCATCGGCGGCGCGCCCCAAGGGGATTTGGCCCGCCAGCGCCGGGCGGATCACGCGCGCCTCGATGCTGCGGTAGTTGGCAAGCCCGCGCGCATAAGTATCGCCATAGCCCTTGATCAGGCGGGCGCATTCGGCGACTTCCAGCGCCAGTGCGCCCGGCTGCCGCGCCGCCTCGGCGATCAGGCTGAGCCAGGACTCGATCTGCGCCTGTTCTTGTTTGAAGCGGTGGCCGTGCGGGCGAAGCCAGCGCAGTTTGGCCAGCATCAGGAAGCGCAAATAGCCGCCAATCGAGGTGGAGTTGATCTCCATGCCGAAATAGACGCGACCGAGCCAGCCTCTACGCTCGCTGACGGCCAGGATGGGGCGCGCCAGGAACGGCGGCAGTAGCTGGCTCAGCTCCTCGATGCCGGGCTTGAGGAAATCGTGCACCGAGAACGGCTCGTCCTGGACGCGCAGCTCCTCGCGCGCGATACGCCGCATGCGTGAAGGCGCGATCTTGGCCTGCGCCACCCGCACCACGTCTTCATACGACATGCGCACGGCGAGCTGGCGCGCGACTTCCTTGAGCAGCCGGCCTGGTGTGCCGCATGCGGCGTCGGCATCGATCAAAGCACGCAGCCGGTCGAGATAGAGCCGCGCATAGGCGACGCCCTGGTAGGCAATGAGCCGTCGCACGCCCTCGATCGCGGTCGGGTGC
>Ga0097691_1000572_pt1 | contig 31103 bp, 24 predicted proteins | sample NGESurdeep072012_8_FD_72858 | JGI IMG/M metagenome (GOLD analysis project Ga0097691, IMG submission 72858) | Arctic peat soil microbial communities from Barrow, Alaska - NGEE Surface sample 210-1 deep-072012 | ecosystem: Environmental > Terrestrial > Soil > Wetlands > Peat ... | reverse complement strand
CGATGCCGGCCTTTTACAACCATCCCAAATCCATCAACGATATCGTCGACCATATTGTGGCGCGGGTTCTTGACCAGTTCGGCATCTCCGCGCCATTTGCCAAACGCTGGGATGGACATATCGTTACCTCAACCAAGACTGCATCCGGTGGCTATGAGACTAAAAGTCATGCGATAAAAAAATGATCTGTTCAAAAACTGTCCGGTCTGGAAATCGGTTTGACGATGGAGTTGACGACTGACGGCTTTTGATTAGTCGAATAGGCGAACTCGATAGCGAAAAACGCATCATAGAATGCGTTTCTGCTCCCGGCATACTGTCGCTCGCCATCTTATTCATGTGGAGTACCTCGACCATGGCTTCCAATACGCGTCCGAAAGACATGCGAACCTGGATCGAAGAATTGGAGGAAGCCGGCGAGCTCATTCGCATCGCCAAACCGGTCGACCCGCTCACGCAGATGGGTTCGCTGCTTTATCAATCGCGAGAGAAGGCGCTGTTCTTCGAAAATCTCCCGCACGGCTGGCGCTCGCTCGGACAAGCGCCGGCCAATATCCGGCATGCAGCCATTGCCTTCGGTACCACGCAGGAAAACATGGTGCCCTTGATCGCCGAGCGCATGGGCAAATGCATTGCGCCGGTGATGGTCGAGGATGGGCCGGTCAAAGAGGTCAAGTTCAAAAAAGGTGAGTTCGACCTCACGCATCTTCCAGTTCATGTCGCCGGCCAGCGCGACGGCGGGCCAGTGATCGGTTCAGGCCTGGTGGTAACGAAGGACCCCGACACCGGTCGGCGGAACGTGAGCTTCCACCGCCTTCAAATCAAGGGACCGAATAAATCCGGCATATTGCTCTACCCGCGTCACACCTGGAAAAACTACCTCAAATACCAGGCGCGCAATGAACCAATGCCGGTGGCGATCTTCATCGGTCATTATCCGCTCTATTACGCCGCCGCGGCAACGACGGGGGCCTATGGGCTCGATGAATTCGAGATCGCCGGTGGCTATCTCGGTGAGCCGGTGCGCCTGGTCAAATGCGAGACGGTGGATCTCGAGGTTCCAGCCGATGCGGAGATTGTCCTCGAGGGCCACATCCCGCCGCATTATCGCGAGGAAGAGGGACCGTTTTCCGAATTCCAGGACTACTACGTGACCGGGACCGGCAAGAATCCAATCGTCGAGTACCAGTGCATGACGCACCGGCACGACGCCATCTTCAAGAATCTGCAGAACGGCTCGGAGATGGAGGGCTGCGTCTTCCACAAGATCCCGATGAGTGCGGCCATCTTCCGGCGGCTCAAGGATGTCGGCGGCGGTCCCAATCTGCACAATGTGATGGTGATGCCCGGCGTCTTCGGGGTGGTCGTGCAGATGACGCCGCGGGCCTATGGCGAAGCCAAGAATCTCCTGTTGGCGGCGCTATCCTCTGAATACCAGCATCCGAAAATCGCCATCGCCGTTGACGCGGATGTCGACATCTTCAATCCGTCGGAGCTGATGTGGGCGCTGTCGACGCGGGTCGATCCGCAGAAGGATGTGACGATTATTTCTGGCACGCATAATCACGCCATGGATGCGAGTTTGGAGGAACTCGGCGCGCCAGGGACGGCTCTTTGGCAGCGTTTCGGCTCGAAGATGCTGATCGATGCAACGATCCCGCCGCCCGCCGACCCCGAAGCCCGTGCGATGTTCGAGCGCATCCGCCCGCACAATCCGCAGCTCCGGCTCGAAGATTTCGCCGCTGAAAGCTCTCTCCCGCTGGTTCGCGCCCTGTCCCCGATGTTCTTTGGATCGAAGCTGTTGGGCGAACGCTGAATCTGCGGTAATTGGAATAACAATAAAATCTGACGCTCGGCCCTAAAGGGAGGCTAGAATGTCGAAACGGTGGCTGTGCGCGATTGCACTGTTGTTGATGGGCTTCAGCACCCAAGCATGGGCGCAGAGCTGGCCGACCAAGCCGATCCGGGTGATCGTCCCCTACAGTCCCGGCAGCGCGACCGACATCATTCCGCGCACGATTTTTGCCAAGGTCCAAGAACAACTGGGCCAGCCGATTATTGTCGAAAATCGTCCCGGGGCATCGAGCACGCTTGGCACCGCAGCGGTGGCTAAGGCCGAGCCCGATGGCTACACGATCCTGGTCGCCTCCTCGGCCTATACCATCGTGCCATTGACGGTTGCGAACATGCCCTATGATCCGTTGCACGACCTCGCGGCGGTAACCCCGTTGGCCAATATGGCCAATGTGCTGGTGGTCTCTCCGGATAAAGCAATCAAGACCCTCGGCGAATTCGTCACAGCGGCTCGCGCGCGGCATGGATCGATGAATTATGTCACCATCGGAGAAGGAAGCGCGGCACATCTCAATTCCGTGCGGTTTCTCCGTGCCGCGGGCTTCGAAGCACAGCCGATACCCTATAAAGGGTCGCCGGCCGGGCTGACCGACGTCATGACCGGGCGGGTCGATTTTTATTTCTGTCCGCTGTTGCCTGCGCTTTCGCTCATTCGCGACGGCAAGCTGACGGCGTTGGCAGTGAGCAGCTTGGAGCGCTCACCTAAATTGCCCGACGTGCCAACCACCATCGAAGCCGGGTTCCCAAACTCCGAGTATAATTTCTGGTTCGGTGTGTTCGCGCCCGCCAAAACTCCACCTGCCATCATCCAGCGGCTTTATGAGGAGATTACCAAGGCACTGCGCGATCCGGACGTGCAGGAAAAGTTGTCGAATCTCGGCGTTCAGCCGATGCCTATGACGCCGGCCCAGTTCGATGCCTATGTCCGCAAGGAGCTTGAGCAAAATGCGGTGCTCGTGAAGGCCGTCGGCATTAAAGCTCAATAACTATTTTTGCGGCTGAAAGACCACAGCCACCCGAAGACCTCGGTGCTACGAGGGAATGACGCGACATGATCCGGATCGGCATTATCGGGCTCGGCTGGTGGGGCAAGCAGATCGTCATGTGCCTGGCCGACAGCCCGCGCTTCAAGGTGGTGGCCGGCTGCGACATCGACACGAAAATGGCGGCACCGTTCGCGGCGGCCCATAAATTCGACCTCACCGGCGACTACAAGATGCTGCTCACGCGGCCTGACATCGATGCCATCGCGGTGGTGACGCCGCATGCGCTGCACGAGGAGATGGCCATCGCGGCCTTCGCCGCCGGCAAGCAGGTGTTCTGCGAAAAGCCGCTGGCGCTCACCACCGCCAGCGCCGAGCGAATCTTGGCGGCCTGTGCCAAAGCCAAAGGCGTGCTCGGCATCGGCCATGAACGCCGCTATGAGCCGGCGATGGAGGAGATGCGCCGCCTGTTCGAAAGCGGCGCACTCGGGCGCCTGCTGCACATGGACGCCAATGTCAGCCACAGCAATTTCCGCAAAATGGATCCGGCGAACTGGCGGCGCGATCCTAAGCATGCGCCGGCCGGTGCCTGGACCGCGCTCGGCATCCATCTCGGCGATATGTTCGTGTCGCTGGCCGGCCCGCCGATCCGCGTCGCCGCGCACACGGCCTCGCAAGTTTTCCCGGCCCCGTCGGAGGATTTCGTCAGCGCGGGAATCGATTTCGCCAACGGCGCGCGCGGGCGCATCACTTGTCTGTCGACGCCGCCGTTTTACGGGCGCTTCACGCTTGTGGGCGACCAGGGCTGGGTCGAAGTGCAGGAAGGCGGCAATGTCGACAAAGGCATCCCGTCGAGCTTCGTGCATTGCGGACCGGACGGCAGCCGGCAGATGCGCAACTACGACCCCGTCAATACCGTGCGGCTGAATTTCGAGGCCTGGGCCGACGCGGTCGAGGGCCGCGCGCTTTATCGCTTCTCCACCGAGCAATTGCTTGGCAATATCCGCATTCTCGACGCGGTCACCCGCTCGGCGGCGGCGGACGGCAAGCCGATCATGCTGTAGTATCGGGCCAAAGGCGCCGCATGCAGCACGAAAAAGAACAGGTCGCACTCACTTCGATCGCGGCGTCCGCCGCGCTGACGATCGCCAAGGGCCTGGTCGGCGTCGCCACCGGCTCGCTGGCGATCCTATCGGAAGCCGGCCACTCGCTGATCGACCTCGGCGCCACGGTGATGACCTATGCCGCCGTGCGCATCTCCGGCAAGCCGGCCGACGCAGACCATCAATATGGCCACGGCAAGTTCGAGAGCGTCTCCGCGCTGGCGGAAACCGCGCTGCTGTTCCTGCTCTCGGGGGTGGTGATCTGGGAAGCGGTCAAGCGTCTGACCGAGCACGAAGAGCACATGGTGATCGCGAACGCCTGGGCGTTCGGGGTGATCGTCGTGTCGATCGCCGTCGATTTCTTCCGCTCGCGCGCGCTATCGCACACCGCCAAGAAGACCCAGAGCCAGGCGCTGGAAGCCGACGCGTTGCATTTTTCGTCCGATCTGTGGGCCTCGTTTGCCGTGCTGATCGGCTTAGGCGGGGTGCGGTTTGGCCTGTGGTGGGCGGATTCGGCGGCCGCGTTGGCGGTCGCGATCCTGATCTGCATCGCCGGCTGGCGGCTCGGTCGCCGCACCATCGACACCCTCACCGATGTGGCGCCGGAAGGCGCCGCCGAGAAAATCACCGCCATTGCGGCGAAAGTCTCCGGCGTGGTCGCGGTCGAGCAGGTGCGCGCGCGCGCCGTCGGCGAGACGACCTTTATCGATCTGACCGTCGCGGTCAGCCGCACGCTGCCGCTCGACCGGGTAACCGCGATCAAGGACGCGGTCGCCGCCGCGATCCGCACGCAAATACCGGGCGCCGAGCCGATCGTCACCACCGATCCGGTGGCGCTCAACAACGAAACCGTGCTCGACCGCGTCATGGTGATCGCGCGCAACCGCGCGCTCGCCGTGCATCACGTGACGGTGCACGACCTGAAGGACCGGCTGGCGATCTCGCTCGATCTGGAAGTGGACGGCAAGCTCTCGCTGCGCGACGCCCACGCCTTGGCGGACGGGCTGGAAAGCGCGATCGCCGCCGAGCTTGGCGCCAGCGTGGAAATCGATACCCACATCGAGCCGTTGCAGCCGCACCGCGCCTCCGGCCGCGAGGCGCCGGCCGAGCGCGTGAAGGCGATCGAGATCGCGCTGGCCGAGCTTGCGGCGGACGGCCGCACCCTGCGCGACGTGCACGATGTGCGCGTGCGCGAGACCGACGAGGGCGAGATCGTTAATTTCCACTGCCTCGTCGATCCGCAGTTGGGCGTGCAGACCGTGCACGAGAAGGTCGATGCGCTGGAACGCGCCTTGCGCGAGCGCTCGCCGACGATCAAGCGCGTGATCGGCCACGCCGAGCCGATGCGCTAACCAGCTTGCCTTTAGCCGCCATGCGGCCACGCGCACTCGGCGACGTATGGATGAGGGCGACGGCCACGATCCCGGTCAGCAGATAGCAGCCGGCACCGAGCCAGATGCTGACCTTGATCGAGAAAGCGATGTTCACGGCAACCGCGATGCTCGCCGCCAGTACGCCGGCAGCGCCGTTGATCGCCCAGAACCACGGCGTCGGCCGTGCGTTGATGGCATTGGCGAGCCGCATGCCGGTGGGGAAGCCGAAGCCCATCAGCAGACCGAGCGGCAAGATCATCACAATCGCGACCAGCGCCCTCACCGTGATTGAATAGGCCTCGAAGCTGCCGACGAGAACCGGCAGCCACACCGGAAGCAAAGCAAGGTAGAGCGCAGTCAGTCCACACCACGACAAGGCACTGAGCGCATCGCTGATTGGCCAGCGATCGCTGAGCAAGCTGCCGATGCCGGTGGAGAGGATGATGGCGAACAGGCCGATCGCGAGGCCGTAGACCGGATGGCCGAGAAACAAAGAGAGCCGTTGGATCAGCCCGATCTCGACAAACATGAAGCCGAAGCCGATCAGCAGGAAATAGGCCGTGCCCAGGCCGACCAATCGCGCCGAGACCTGTCGCGCCGAGGGCAGCGCCGGAAGGATGATGGTGAGGACAACGAGAACGAAGGACAACAGCACGATGATCAACAGCGTAATCGTGGCACCGAGATTGCCCTTGATCACGCCCGAGTTCGCCTCCATCGCGCGCAGCATGGCGACCGGATCGGTCAGCCGCAATTGATTGAAGAAGAATGGCCGCTCATCGGTGGGCGGCGACACGTCGAGATGAAACTTGGCGGAGAGCGCGCCCAGCGCCGCGGCGTCGGGCGCTTGCATGATCTGCCGCAGCGCCTCGGACGCCGCCGGTTGTCCCGGACTGATCAGGATGGAGAAGCCGAGCCGGTTCGCCGCGTCGCGCAGGGTAGCGAGATCCTCGGCTGAGAACGGCGCGCGGCCGACGATCAGCGTCGACAGATTGGCGTACGAGGCGAGAACGAGATGCTGCGCCGGGTCGGCTACGCCCATGTCGAGCAGGGTCGCCTTGGCCAGGCTGACCAGCCGTCCCGTCTCGTCGACATTGTCCGGCGCGTACCAGCGCGACACGGTGAACACCCCGCTTGGCGCCAGGCTCGCCATGAAGTGCCGCCAACCCTGCACCGTGTAAAGCCCATTCTCCGAGAGCGAGAAGGCGCCGACCCCGGTCGCGGCCCAAGTGTCGATCATGCTCATCTGCACGAGGTCGAACTGGCGATCGCGCCCCACACTGGCGAACCAGCTGCGCGCCTCGTCCACTTCCAAGCGCACGCCAGGGAGATCGGCGAGGTGGTTGAAGTCGCGGAAGCGGCTGGTGAAATAACTGATGAAAATCGGGTTGAGTTCGACGCCGGTGACGTCGCGGAAGCCGAACAAATAAGCGGTCAACAGGTCGCGCCCGCCGCCCACCCCGATGACCGCCGAGCGGCCCTGGTTACGAATGTAATAGGCGAGGCTGGTGACGTCGTATTTGAGAAAATCCACCTCCTGCAAATTGCCGCTGAAGCGATACATCGCGGTCCCCGCATCGCCGTCGATGTTCATGTAGCGCTGATCGACCTCGGTTTCCGGCATGGTCGGCGAGGCGCCCCACATTGCCGGAGATTCGTGCACGGTCTTCTCGGCGCGGATGCGCGAATACGAATTCCACTGCATGTGTTCGCTAATGCGGGGGTCCTCGGCTTTGCCTTTGGCGAAGGACAACAGCAGTCCATGCGGATGAATCGCTGCATTGCCGAGCGCGAGCAGCGCGAACACCACGAGGAGCGCGCCGGGCCGATGCAGCATGCGCAGCCAGCGCGGCAGCACGACCGCCCGCGATTCCGCATCGCTGCAGCCGCGCGCGAAGGCCAAGGCCGCCGCCGCGCCGAGCGCGCCGACCATCAGCATGGCCGACACACCATCGAGCGTGCTCATCAGCACCAGCGCGCCGAGGCAACCGAAGGCGGCGCCGGCGAGGTCAAAGCCGTAGACCAGCCCGACCGGCCAGGGACTGCGCGTCAACGCCAGCGAGATGCCCATGCCGGCGAAAATATAGGGCGGCACCAGCGCGGCGATCAGCTTAAGCCAGAGCACGGCCGACAGGACGAAGCCGAATCCGGGGTCGAGCAAAACCGTCGAGATCAGAACGACGGTCGACAGCACGACGGTGACGGCGAACGCCGAGGCGATCCAGCTCAGATTCGCCAGCAGGCGCTCGGGCGTGAAGAATTCCTGGTTGAAGTAGACGATGAGCGAACCGGCGGTCATGCCGAACATCGCCATGCTGATGGCGAAGAAGGCGAGATGATAGTAACTGATCACCGACAGAACGCGCGTCTCGACGATCTGCAGCACGAGAACGCATGCGCACAGGAGAAACAGTCCGCCGAGGAAAGCGATTTTTCGGGTCATCAATAAGCGCTGCCTGCCAGGACGCGGACCATCCAATTTCAGCGTTGCAGCCCCGGATGCGGCTGGCAAGGCCCAAGCAACGTTCGCCTTACGGAATCAACACCGCCGCGCCTTGCAGGCGGCCCGCGCGCAGGTCCGCCAATGCGTCGTTGGCACGCGCCAGTGGATAGCGCGTGACCTCGCAGTGCACGCCCGCTTTCGGCGCCAACTGCAAGAATTCATGCGCGTCGGTGCGCGTGAGGTTCGCCACCGACATCACGTGCCGCTCCTCCCACAGCAATGAATAAGGAAAGCTCGGAATGTCGGACATGTGGATGCCGCCGCAGACCACGCGTCCGCCCTTGCGCACCGCTTTCAGCGCGGCCGGCACCAGCGCGCCCACCGGCGCGAAAATGATGGCGGCATCGAGCGGTTCCGGCGGCGCCTGTTCCGAGCCGCCCGCCCACACCGCGCCGAGCGCGCGCGCGAAGTCCTGCGCGCCGGAGTCGCCCTTGCGCGTGAAGGCGAACACGCGCCGGCCCTGCCAGATCGCGACCTGCGCCAGGATATGGGCGGCGGCGCCGAAGCCGTAGAGGCCGAGCGTCTTGCCTTCGCCGGCCATTCGATAGCTGCGCCAGCCGATCAAACCGGCGCATAGCCAAGGCGCGATCTCGGCGTCGTCGCCGCCATCTCGAAGCGGAAAACAAAACCGCGCGTCGGCGACGGCGTGCGTCGCATAGCCGCCGTCGCGGGTGTAGCCGGTGAACACCGGCGTATCGCACAAGTTTTCGGCGCCGCTGCGGCAATAGGGGCATATCCCGCAGGTCGCGCCCAGCCACGGCAGGCCGACGCGCTCACCCAGCGCAAATCCGCTGACGCCCGCACCCGTAGCGGCGACGCGGCCGACGATCTCGTGCCCCGGCACGATCGGCAGCTTGGGGTGTTCCAGCTCGCCGTCGACCACATGCAAATCCGTGCGGCAGACCCCGCAGGCCGCGACCTTAACCAGGATTTCGCCTGGCGCCGGCACCGGCAGCGGCCGCTCGCGCATGACGAGCGGGCTACGCGGCGCGTCCAGCACCATGGCGTGCATGCTCGCCATCATTCTTCCTTCCAATTCTGCGGCAGACATCCTAGATCAAAACCCATGCACACCGATACCGCCCAGCCCATCCGCCTGAAGGATTACCGCCCGCCCGACTGGCTGGTGGAAACCGTCGCGCTCGACGTGTCGCTGCACCCGACGCAGAGCAAGGTGCGCGCCACGCTCGCGCTCAAGCCCAACCCGCAATCGGCGGCCGCGCCGCTGGTGCTCGATGGCGACGGGCTATCGCTGGTCTCGCTCAAGCTCGACGGAACCGCGCTGCCGCCGGAAAGCTATGTCGCAACGCCCGACAACCTGACCATCTCGCAGGTGCCAAACGCCCCGTTCATGCTGGAGATCGAGACGCTGGTCGATCCGACCGCGAACACACAGCTCTCGGGGCTGTACCGCTCGAGCGGCACCTATTGCACGCAATGCGAAGCCGAGGGCTTCCGCCGCATCACTTACTTCCCCGACCGGCCCGACGTGATGGCGGTCTACACCACGCGCATCGAAGCCGACAAAGCGCAAGCGCCGGTGCTGCTGTCGAACGGCAATCTGATCGAGAGCGGCGATCTTGCGGGCGGCCGGCATTTCGCGGTCTGGCACGATCCGCATCCCAAGCCGTCCTATCTGTTCGCGCTGGTCGGCGGAAATCTCAGCGCTGTCGAGGATCGCTTCGTCACTTTATCGGGGCGAAACGTCACGCTGCGCATCTATGTGGAGCCCGGCAAGGAAGACCGCTGCGGCTATGCCATGGACTCGCTCAAGCGCTCGATGCGCTGGGACGAGGAGGCGTTCGGGCGCGAATACGATCTCGATATTTTTATGATCGTCGCGGTGTCCGACTTCAACATGGGCGCCATGGAGAACAAGGGCCTCAACGTCTTCAACGACAAATACGTGCTCGCCAGCGGCGACACCGCGACCGATGCCGATTTCGCGCAGATCGAGGCGGTGATCGCGCACGAATATTTCCATAACTGGACCGGCAACCGCATCACCTGCCGCGACTGGTTCCAGCTCTGCCTGAAGGAAGGCCTCACGGTTTTCCGCGACCAGGAATTTTCCTCCGACATGCGCTCGCGGCCGGTCAAACGCATTTCCGTTGTGCGCGGCTTGCGCGCGGCGCAATTCATCGAGGACGCCGGTCCTCTGGCCCATTCGGTCCGGCCGGAAGCCTATAAGGAAATCAATAACTTCTACACCAGCACCGTGTACGAGAAAGGCGCCGAAGTGGTGCGCATGGTGCAGACGCTGATCGGTGGGCAAAAATTCCGCGCCGGCATGGATCTCTATTTCGCCCGCCACGACGGCCATGCCGCGACCGTCGAACAATTCATCCAGTGCTTCGCCGACGCGTCGGGTCGCGACATGACGCAGTTCATGCGCTGGTACAGCCAGGCCGGCACGCCGGAGGTGACGGTCGCCGGGCGCTTCGATGCCGCGCGCAAGACCTACACGCTCGACTGCAAACAGAACGTGCCGCCGACGCCCGGCCAGCCGACGAAAGAGCCGATGGTCATTCCGCTTGAGCTTGGCCTGGTCGGCAAGGATGGCCGCGACCTGCCGCTTGCGCTGTCGAATGGCGGCAAAATAGAGCGCGGCGTGCTGGTCCTGAGCGAGCCGGTGCGCACTTTCGAATTCACCGGCATCGGCGAGCGTCCGGTGCTGTCGATCAACCGCGGCTTCTCCGCGCCGATCAAGCTCAACAGCGATCTTGACGGCGGCGGTCTCGCCTTCCTCGCGGCGCATGATGGCGATCCGTTCAACCGCTGGCAGGCGCTGCAAACCATCTCGATGCGGCTGTTGATCGACAATGTGGCCGCGCTGCACAGCGGACAATCGCCGCGCAGTGACGACAAGCTAATCGCGGCGCTGGCCGCCATTCTCGGCGACGCCAAGCTGGAACCAGCCTTCATGGCGCTCGCGCTGGTGCCGCCGGGCGACGGCGACATCGCGCGCGAGATCGGCCGCGATATCGATCCGGATGCCATTTTCAACGCACGCCGCGCGCTGCGCGCCAGCATCGGCGGCAAGCTCGGCGCCGCCCTCGTCAAGACTTACCAGCGCATGACCGTCCCCGGCCCCTACTCGCCCGACGCCGCCAGCGCCGGCCGTCGCTCCTTGCGCAATGTCGCGCTCGATCTGCTGGTGGCGGCCGCGGCGCCGGAGGCCATCGCCCGCGCCGCCCGGCAATACGACGATGCCGACAACATGACCGACCGCACGGCGGCGCTGGCCACGCTTACGCTGCACGCCGGGCCGGAGCGCGAGCGCGTGCTCGCCGATTTCTACGCGCGCTACGCCGCCGATGCGCTGGTGATCGACAAATGGTTCGGCCTGCAAGCCATGACCCCGCAGCCCGACACGCTGGACAAGGTCCGCGCCCTCACCACGCACCCCGCCTTCTCGTTCGCCAATCCCAACCGCGTTCGCGCGCTGATCGGCGCCTTCGCGCAAGCAAACGCCACCCAGTTCAACCGCGCCGACGGCGCCGGCTACGATTTCACCGCCGACAACGTGCTCGCGCTCGATCCGAAAAATCCGCAGCTGGCGGCGCGGCTCGCCACCTCGTTCCACAGCTGGCGCACGCTGGAGCAAGGCCGCCGCGACAAGGCGCAAGCCGCGCTGCAGCGCATCAAGACCGCGCCTAATCTGTCGCGCGATCTCGCCGACATCGTCGAACGCGCGCTCGCGCAACACTAAAATACCGCCCTACCAGCGCTTTTCCGGCGCCCAGGCAGGCGCCAGAGCCGCCGCTTACCCTTTGGCCGGCGCCAAATACCGGTGGGTAACGTTTTTTAAATATTTGACTCTTCGGACTCTCGACAAATCGCCGCCCATCGATTCCAATCAAGACTGATTCGGAAAGCGATGCGGCACATCCTTCCGATCAGGCTGGTAGGGGAAATTCCGAACGGAGGCCATCAATGGCGCGCGCCGGTGCGGCGAGTGCGTCCGCACGCTCAGATTCCATTCAAGGTCTCGCGCAATCGATCGCCAAGCCGGCGTATCGGCGCCTGTTGACCGCTGAGCCCTTGCTGCGCCGCGCCGTTCCGGTGCTCATCATCGCGTTTCTCGCCACCATTTGCGTCGGCGCCGCCGTGCAGGTGCTCGACCACCGCCGGCAAGCCCTTAACGACATGATGGTCGCGCTCGATGCCGTCGCCGAAATCGCCGCCGAGCGCCTGCAACAGCCGCTCCAGCAGCCCGCCGACGCGCAGACCCGTCCGCAGGAGGTGCTCGCACGCGCGCTGCCGCTCTGGGCCACCGCCGCCGGGCGTCGCTTCCTCCTGACCAATGCGGAGGGCGTGGTGGCAGCCGCCACGCCGGCCGCCGACGCCACCATCGGCCACCGCCTGATCGACCTGCTCGGGCCGACGCAACTGCTCACCACCTTCGGCGCCGACGCCGGCGTCATGGAAATCACTTTGCCCGATGACAGCCGCGCGCTGGCGACCGTGCACATGCTGAAAGCCCCGTTCGGGCAGATCGCCGTCCTGCAATCGCGGGACGTGGCGCTGGCGTCCTGGCGCTCGCTCACCACGCTCACGATAACACTCTCGGCTACCACCGGCTTCGTCGTGCTGATCCTCGGCTTTGCCTTCCACTGGCAGGCGACACGGGCACGCGAAGCGGACCTGATCTACGAAACGGTCCGCAGCCGTATCGATACCGCGCTCAATCGCGGCCGCTGCGGCTTGTGGGATTGGGACCTGCCGCGCGGGCGCATCTTCTGGTCGCAGTCGATGTTCGAGATTCTCGGGCTCACGGCCAAGGAAGGCCTGTTGTCGTTCGGCGACGTCAGCGCGCTCACCCATCCGGACGACTTGCGGCTCTACGACCTGGCGGCGGAGGTCGCCGAAGCCACGGCGACCACCATCGATCATGCCTTCCGCATGCGCCACGCCAACGGCCATTGGGTCTGGCTGCGCGCGCGTTGCGAGCTGGTGCGCCAGCCGGGCGAGCCGGGCCCGCGTCTGATCGGCATCGCGGTCGACATCACCGAGCAGAAGAATCTGGTCGAAAAGACGATGGCCGCGGACATGCGCCTGCGCGATGCCGTCGAGACTATCCCGGAAGCCTTCGTGGTGTGGGATGCCGATAATCGTCTGGTGCTGTGCAATTCGAATTTTCAGGAGCTGCACAATCTGCCCGACGAGGCGATCACGGTCGGCGCGTCGTACGAATCCGTGGTCGAGGCCGGCCGCAAGCCGGTGGTGCGCAGCAGGGCCATCACCGGCGGCCCGAATATTCCCGGCGCGCGCACCTTCGAGGCGCAGCTCGAGGACGGCCGCTGGCTGCACATCAGCGAGCGGCGCACCAAGGACGGCGGCTATGTCTCGGTCGGCACCGACATTACCGCGCTCAAGACGCACGAGAAAAAGCTGGTCGACAGCGAGAAACGGCTGATGGCGACGGTCGCCGATGTGCGCGCCTCGCAGCAGCGGCTGGCCGAACTGGCCGAGCAATATGCCGCCGAAAAGACCCGTGCCGAGGAGGCCAACCAGGCCAAATCGAAATTCCTCGCCAATATGAGCCACGAGCTGCGCACGCCGCTCAACGCCATCATCGGGTTTTCCGAGATCATGGAGTCGGGCATGTTCGGCCCGCTCGGCGCCGACAAGTATCGCGAATATTGCAGCGACATCTTCAGCAGCGGGCAATACCTGCTCGACGTCATCAACGACATTCTCGACATGGCCAAGATCGAGGCCGGCCGCATCCGGCTCGATTTCGAGGAGCTCGACCTCGATACGCTGCTGGCCGAAGCCACGCGCGTGGTCTCGGCGCGCGCGCAGGACAAACAACTCGAGCTGGTCGCGAAAATATCACCGCATCTCAGCTTGCGCGCCGACCGCCGCGCGTTCAAGCAGATCGTGCTCAATCTGCTCTCCAACGCGGTGAAGTTCACGCCCGCCGGCGGCCGCATTACCGTGCGCGGGCGCGCCGCCGACGGCTGCATCGTGCTGGCGATCGCCGATACCGGCATCGGCATCGCCAAGGACGCGCTCGCGCGCTTGGGCCGGCCGTTCGAACAGGTCGAAAGCCAGTTGACCAAGAGTCATCAGGGCTCGGGGCTTGGGCTCGCGATCGCCAAGTCGCTGGTCGAATTGCACGGCGGCCGCATGCGCATCCGTTCCACGCTCGGCAAAGGCACGCTGGTGGTGCTGCGCTTGCCCATGAACCCGCAATGTCATCTGCCGAAGGAAGAAGCGGCATAAGCAGTTTTTTCAAGCACGCATGATCTTGTCCGAAAACCGATTCCCACTTTTCGGGATCATGCGCTACGGCGCTTTGCCCAAAATACGCACGAAGCTGGCGCGCACTTTCGCCTGCGTCTCGATCAGCGTGGCATCGAGCGTGGCGAAATCCGGCACGTCGGCGGCGCGCGCGAGCAGGCGCAACAGCCCGGCGCCCGCGGTCTTGGCGTCGAACGGGCCCGCCAGGCACAGCCGCAGGATCTGCGTGAGGTCCTGATAAAGCTGCACCGCCGGGCGCAAAATCTCGGCCTCCTCGACCGGCAGCACGCGCAATGCCCAGGCCTTGTCGAGCACGCGCGCGGTCGAGGTGTCGAGAATGTCGGGCACGTTGTGCGCGTGCACCAGTTGCAGATACTGCGCGATGAACTCGATATCGACCAGTCCGCCGACAGCGTATTTGAGGTCCCAGCGCTCGCGGTCGCCTTTTTCCTTGGCGATGGCGCCGCGCATTTCCACCACGTCGCCGGCGATCTGCGCGACGTCGCGCGGGCGCTGCAAAATTTCGCGGATGACCTTCTCGACCCGCGCGCCGAACCCCGGCGAGGCCGCGACCACGCGCGCGCGCGTGAGCGCCATGTGCTCCCAGGTCCAGGCCTCGGTCTCCTGGTAGCCGGTGAAGCCGCCAATCTGGGTGGCCAGCGGCCCGGCCCGTCCGGACGGGCGCAGCCGCATATCGACGTCGTAAAGCGCGCCGTAATTGGTCTGCGCGGTCAATGAATTGATCAGCCGCTGGGTCAGGCGGGCGAAATATTGCGCGCCGTAGAGCACACGCTTGCCATCCGATTCGGGGTGCTCCTCGTCGAAATCGTAGATCAGGATCAGGTCGAGATCGGAACTCGCGGTCATCTCGCGCCCGCCGAGCTTGCCCATGGCCAGCACCGCGGTCGCCTCCCCACGCATATGGCCGTAGGTGGCGGCGAAATTGCCGGCGACCGCGCGGTGCACGGCGCGGATCACTGCGTCGGCCAGCCGCGCGAAGGCCTCGCCCGCGGCTCGCGCCGTCACCGTGCCGGACAGGATGCGCACGCCGATCAGAAACATGTATTCCAGCCCGAACATGCGGATGCGTTCGAGCAGATCTTCGTCGTAGCGCGATTGCGCGAGCGCCGCGTCGAGCCGCCGGCCGAGTTCCGCTTCGTCCGGCAGAGTGCCGAAAAAGCTCGGATCGACCAGCGCATCCATCACCTGCGGATTGCGCGCCAGCGTGTCGGCGAGCCTTGGCGCAATGCCGAGCACGAGCGCGATCAGGGCAAACAGATCGGGTTTTTGCCGCAGCAGCGACAACAGCCGCGCCGCGCCGTGCAGATTGGCGAGGAAATGGTCGAACTGCACCAGCGTGGCGTTGGCGTTGTCGGTGCGCGCCAACTGCTCGAGCAGCACCGGCAGCAACGCCTCAAGATGGCTACGCGCCGCATCGCCCTTGAGCGAGCGATGGCCGCCCGCCAGCCATTGCCGGATGATCGTTGAGGCTTCCAGCGGCGCGCGGAAACCGAGCTCGGCCAGGCGATCCAGCGTTTTGCGGTCGTCGGCGTCGGGCGGGAACGCCAGTTCCGGCTTGTCGTCGCCGGGCGCCTTTTCGAACAGGCGCGAATAGTGGCGCTGCACCTTGTCGAGATGCTCGAGCAGAACCTTGGCGAAGGCGTCGCGGCCGGCGTGCCCAAGAAAGCGCGCGAAACGATCAAGCTCAGTACGCTCGGCCGGCAGCGTTTGCGTCTGCTCGTCGTTGACCATCTGCAACCGGTGCTCGACCGTGCGCAGGAAACAGTACGCGGCTTTCATATCGTCGCGCGCGGCCGCGTCGATCCAGCGGTCGTCGCTGAGCTTGTCGAGGGTGGTGAGGGTATCGCGGTCGCGCAACGCCGGATTGCGCCCGCCCGCGATCAATTGCTGGGTCTGCGCAAAAAACTCGATCTCGCGAATGCCGCCGCGGCCGAGCTTGATGTTGTGCCCTTCCACCGCGATCTCGCCATGGCCGCGATAGGCGTTGATCTGCCGCTTCATGGCGTAGACGTCGGCGACGGCGGCGAAATCGAGATATTTTCGCCACACGAAGGGCGACAATTCGTTGAGGATCGCTTCGCCCGCCGCAATGTCGCCGGCGCAAACGCGCGCCTTGATCATGGCGGCGCGCTCCCAGTTCTGCCCCACGCTCTCGTAATAAGAGATGGCCGCCGCGGTCGAGATCGCGATCGCGGTCGAGGCCGGATCGGGCCGCAGCCGTAAGTCAGTGCGGAACACGTAACCGTCGGCGGTGCGCTCCTGCAGCAGCTTCACCAGCCGCTGGGTCAGGCGCACGAACAGCGCGGCCGGCGCGGCCTCCTCCGGCACGGCCGGCGCGCCTGCGTCGTAGAACACGATGAGATCGATGTCGCTCGAGTAGTTGAGTTCGAAGGCGCCCATCTTGCCCATGGCCAGCACGATGTAGCCGCTGCCGTCCTGCGGCCGGGCTTTATCTTTCGGCGTCAGCCGCCCGGCGCGCGCTGCCTCCGCCAGCACGAAGCGGGCGGCGGCATCGACCGCGCTGTCGGCCAGGTCGGTCAACGCGCGGGTAGCCCGCATCACCGGCCACACGCCGCCGATATCGGCCAATGCGATCAGCAGCGCCGCCTCCGCCTTCAGGCGGCGGAGCAGCCGCATCGCCTCGACTTCGTCCGCGGTCGCAGCCACGGCGCGGCCGTTCTCGGCCAGCAACGCCGCTAAATGCCAGTCGGGATCGCAGCCCAGCAGACGCAGCAAGCGCTGAGGATCGCCGCTCGCCAGCTCCCACAGATAGGGCGAGCTTTCGGCCAGACTTTGCAGCAGCGCGCCGACGGTTTTGTGAGCGGCCAACAGCGCCTTAAGCGATTTGGCTTGCGGCCCCCGCAAGCCGGCCAGCCATTCGGCCAGGCGCGAGCGCGCAACCTTCGGCTCGACCAGATACGGCGCGGTGGCGATGCGTTCGGCCAGCGTTGCACCGCTCGGCGGCACGCGCTTAGCGCCGGTGGCCGGCTTACGCGCAACCTTCTTGCGAACGACTCTCTTTTTGGCAGGCCGCTTCATCCCACACTTTGTACGGGCCCCCCGCGCGGTAAGGCAATGACGCTCTTGAGCCCCGGCTGGTTGTCGGCCAGCGTCAATTCGCCGCCATGCAGCCGCGCCACCGCCGAGGCGAGGCTCAGGCCGAGCCCCGAACCCGGTTGCGAACGGCTCTGCTCGAGGCGGACGAAGCGCTCGACCACGCGCGCGCGGTCGGCTTCCGGAATGCCCGGCCCGCTGTCGGCGACGGTGAGCAGGATACGGTCGCCCTCGTTGAGCGCGCGCACCACGATTTCCGGCGTGGCGCCGTTGCTGGCTAGGTCGCGCGGCTCGGTATATTTGATGGCATTGTCGACCAGATTGGCGAGCGCCTGGCTGACCAGCTCGCGGTTGCCTTTGACCTTGGCCGGCGCATCGGCCTCAACCTTGAGCGCGATGCCCTTCTGCTCGGCCAGCGGCTCGTACAGCTCGCCGATGTCGTGGGCGATCTCGGCGGCGTCGAACTCGCTCATGTCGTCGCGCGCCTGGCCGGATTCGGCGCGCGCGATCATCAGCAGCGCGTTGAAGGTGCGGATCAGCCCCTCGGAGTCCTCGATTGTTCCTTCCAGCGCGGCGCGGTATTCGCCTTCGCTCTTGGCGGTGCGCAGCGCCTCCTCGCAGCGATTGCGCAGGCGCGTGAGCGGCGTCTTGAGATCGTGCGCGATATTGTCGGAGACCTCCTTCAAGCCGTGCATCAGCGCCTCGATGCGCTCCAGCATGACGTTGAGGTTCTCGGCCAGCCGATCGAGCTCGTCGCCGGTGCCGGCGACCGGCAGCCGCCCGCCGAGATCGCCGGCCATGATGGTGCGGGTGGTCTCGGTCATGGCGTCGACGCGGCGCAGCACGCGGCGGGTGACAAACAGCCCGCCAACGAGGCCGAGCACGATCACGAGGGCGACCGACCAGCGTCCGGCCGACAGCACAATGTGATAGAGCCGCTCGCGCTCGTCGAGATCGCGGCCGACCAGCAGGCGGAAGCCGCCGGGAAGCTGGAACACCTGCACCAACGCGGTATGGTCGGGATGCTCGGCGGTCTCCGTTTCGTCGAGCCGGCGGTAGACGGTCTCGGTCCAGCCCGGATTGTCGAGAATGCCCGGCGCCAGCGCGGTGACGTTGCCGGCGAGCGCCTCGCCGGCGAAGGTGGTGACGAGATAGAGGCTCGAACCCGGCCGCCGCGCACGCGCATCGACCACGATCACCAGGCGGCGGATGCCGCCGAGCCGGTATTGCTCGGACAGCCCGGTGATCTCGGCATTGACCGTATCGGTGATCTGCTCGGTAATCAGGCGGCGGGTATTGAGCGCGAAATAACCGAGCAAAAACGCCGCGAACAGCGCGAACACGGTCAAATAGACCAGCGTCAGCTTGAACGTGGTGGTGCGAAATAGTTTACCGAGCGCCGTCACGTATCATGTATCCCGCGCCGCGGACCGTATGCAGAAGCGGCTGCGAGAAACCTTTATCGATTTTCGAGCGCAAGCGCGAGATGTGCACGTCGATCACATTGGTTTGCGGGTCGAAATGGTAGTCCCACACGTTCTCCAGCAGCATGGTACGGGTGACCACCTGGCCGGCATGCTTCATCAGGTATTCCAGCAGGCGGAATTCGCGCGGTTGCAGCGTGATCTCCTGCGCGCCGCGGCGCACCTGGTGCGACAGCCGGTCGAGCTCGAGATCGCCGACGCGCAGCACGGTTTCCTCGTGGCGCGCCCCGCGCCGGCGCGCCAGCACCTCGATGCGCGCCAGCAGCTCGGAGAACGAATAGGGCTTGGGCAAGTAATCGTCGCCGCCGGCACGCAGGCCCTTGACCCGGTCGTCGACCTGGCCCAGCGCCGACAAAATGAGCGCCGGCGTCTCGATCCCCTTGTCGCGCAGGGTGCCGATCAGGGAGAGCCCGTCGCGCTTGGGCAGCATGCGGTCGACGATGAGCACGTCGTATTGGCCGTCGAGCGCCATCGCCAGGCCGTCCTCGCCGTCATTAGCGGCGTCGGCGACATGGCCGACCTCACGGAACGCCTTGACCAGATAGTCGGCGGCGTCGCGGTCGTCCTCGATGACCAGAAGGCGCATGGTGACCCGATCCGGTTGCGCATCGGCCATCCGGCCGAGGGCGCGAGCCCCTTGAATATCTGCATAAATGGGCATCGGTCACACCAATTCCAGTCAATTCGGGCTTGCGTCAATTCCCGCTGCTCGCCGCCCCTTCCATTTGCCGGCCAAATCGAAGGCCGCACAGCGCTTTAACGCCGGTTTCGTACGCGAGGGGGTGGCGGATTTGGCCCGCCACCCCCTCAACGACCCCACCCCAGCGGGGGCGACGATTGCCAGGGTTGGAGTTCGGTTTGAAGCGCCCGGGTCAATGGACCCGCGCGCTTTCGATGAAGAGGTCGGGACGGGCACAAGGCCCGTCCCGTTGAGGTGTACCGCCGGCGGGGGCGACGGATGCCAGCGGCACGCCCCGAACTCACAAGCATGATCCCGAAAAGCATGTCCTCGACTTGATCCGGGATGGGAACCGGTTTTCGGACAAGATCATGCTCAAGCAAAAAGTTAGCCGTTGCCGACCGGCAGGGCGACGAAGCGGGTGTTGTCACCCTTCTTCACCCGTACCAGCACGCTGCGCTTGCCTTCCGTACGCGCGCTGGCAACCACCTCGCGCACGTCGGCGGGCGTCGAAACGGACTTGCCGGCGACTTCCAGGATTACATCGCCGGTCGAAAAACCGCGTTCGGCGGCGACACCGGACGAATCGACGCCGGTGACCACCACGCCTTCGCTGCCGGAGCCCGCGACACGGGCGGCCGGAGCAAGCGTGAGGCCGAGCTTGGCGAGATCGACAGCGCCGCTATCGGACGGCACATTGGCCTCGGCGCGCGCCTCCTTGACGGCCGGCATTTCGCCGAGCGTTAAAGTGACGGTCTTCTCCGAGCCCTTGTGCAGGACCGCGAGCTTGACCGACGCTTTCGGCGGCAGGGCGCCGATCTTCTTGGCGAGATCGCGGGCATCCTTGACCGGCTTGCCGTCCACCGCGGTGATGACGTCGCCGGCCTCGATGCCGGCCTTCACCGCCGGGCTATCCTTTTGCGGCTCGGCGACCAGCGCGCCTTCCGCCTTCTTCAGGCCGAGGCTGTCGGCGATATCCTGCGTCACCGGCTGAATCTGCACGCCGATCCAGCCGCGCGTGACCGAGCCGTGCTCCTTGAGCTGGCTGATCACGCTGCTGACGGTATCGGCGGGAATCGCGAAAGCGATGCCGACCGAGCCGCCCGACGGCGAGAAGATCGCGGTGTTGACGCCGATCACGTTGCCTTCGGTGTCGAAGGTCGGTCCGCCGGAATTGCCCTTGTTCACCGGCGCGTCGATCTGGATGAAGTCGTCATAGGCGCTGGCGCCGATGTCGCGGCCGCGCGCCGAGACGATGCCGGCGGTGACGGTGCCGCCGAGCCCGAACGGATTGCCGACCGCGAGCACCCAGTCGCCGATGCGCGGCGACTTGTCGGACAGCTTCACATAGGGGAACGGACCGCCTTCGACCTTGATCAGCGCCAAGTCAGTGCGCGGATCGGTGCCGATCACCTTGGCGGTGTGGGTCTTGCCGTCGTCGGCGGTGACTTGCACGCTTTCGGCCTTGTCGACCACGTGATTGTTGGTCACCGCAAAGCCGTCGCCGGAAATGAAGAAGCCCGAACCCTGTCCGGTGATGACGTTACGGCCGTGGCCCTGCGGCATGCCTTGCGGACCGTTCGGCATGTCGGGCATGCCGAAGCGGCGGAAGAATTCACGCAGACCCGGCGGCACTTCGTTGTTGGCCAGGCCGTTGGTCTGCGCTCCGCCGTCGACCTTGACGCGCACCGAGATCACTGCTGGTTTGACCTTCTCGACGATGTCGGCAAACCCGACCGGCGCTTGCAGCTTGTGCGCCTGCTCGGACAGGTTCTGCGCCAGCGCGGCCGGGTAGCCGCCCGTCAGGTTGAGACCGGGAGCGACCACAAGCGCGGCAGCGCCGAGGCTGGCGATGGTGGTGGCAAGAAGAATGACGCGGCGGGCCGAAAGCACGCGCGATTTGGGAGCGGGAATGACGCTCGGGTTCATCAGGAAAACTCCATCTCAATTCGTGGGCGCGGGTAGTGCGCCGTTTCGAACCGGAAGATGGGGGGATGAGCCTTACGGCGTCCTGTCGGAGGGATTAAACTTCGGTAACGTGGGAAAAGATAATTATTGTTTGAAATCAATAGATTAAACAACGCTCAGTCGGCCTGGGGCTCGACCAAAGTCGCAATCCGCTGCTGTTCGGCCGCGCTGAGCGCCGGCGCCTGCAAATTCGCGCTCTGGCGGCGGCGCGCCGTCACGAACAAAGCGATCATGCCGGCCACCAGCACGACCGGCGGCAGGCCCCACAGCAGCAGCGTGTGCAGTTCAAAGCGCGGCTTGAGCAGCACGAATTCGCCATAGCGCGCCACCAAAAAGTTGAGCACCTGTTGGTCGCTATCGCCCGCGGTCAGCCGTTCGCGCACCAGCAGCCGCAAGTCGCGGGCAAGCGGCGCCGCGGAATCGTCGATCGATTGGTTCTGACAGACCAGGCAGCGCAGTTCGCTCGACAGATCGCGCGCGCGCACCTCCAGCGCCGCATCTTTCAGCATTTCGTCGGGCTCCACCGCGAGCGCCGCGGTCGGCGCGGCGAGCGCAATAAGCAAAGCGATCAATGCAAGCCGGCGCATGGGCCCTACTCCGCCGGCTGCAGCGCTGACTTCGCCGCCGACTTTGCCGCCGGCTTGGGCGCGCCCACGCGCAGCCGCCGGTCGGACAACGACAACGCGCCGCCGAACATCATCACCAACGCACCGAGCCAGATCAGCATCACCATCGGCTTGTAATAGAGCCTGATCGCGATCGACCCGTCTTTATTGGTATCGCCCAGCGACAAATAAAGCTGGCCCGCCCCGCGCGCCATCAGCGCCGCCTCGTTGGTCGATGTCTCGCGCGCGGCAAAATTACGCTTCGACGGTTCCATCACGCCGATTGGCACACCGCCCTCGCGCACCGTGAACTTCGCTACCACCGCGGTGTAATTCGGGCCGGTCCTCTCCACCAGACCGTCGAAACTCAGATCGTAGCCGGACAGCGACACGGTCTGCGTGGGCTTCAACGCGACGATGCGCTCGGTGCCCCAGGTGCCGGCGCTGATGATGCCGAGCATCGACACCGCGATGCCGAAATGCGCCACCGCCGTGCCCCAGGTCGAGCGCGGCAGGCCGGCGGCGCGGCTGCGCACGGTCGCCATCGGCAGGCGCATCAGGCCGGTGCGCTCGACCAGATCGACCACCGCGCCCGCCATCACATAAAACGCCAGGCCAACGCCGAATGGCGCCAGCACGGAAGCGCCACCCTTGATCGCGAAAGCGCCCGCGACCGCGACCAGGCCGACGGCAAACGCCGTCATCAGCCGTTGCGCCACGCCGAGCAGGTCGCCGCGCTTCCAGGCCAGCAACGGACCGAACGGCATCGCGAACATCAGCGCCACGAACAGCGGGCCGAAAGTGAGATTGAAGAACGGCCCGCCGACCGAAATCTTTTCGCCGGTAAACGCTTCGAGCGCCAAGGGATAAAGCGTCCCGACGAACACCGTCAGGCAGGCGGTGGTGAGGAAGAGATTGTTGAATATCAGCGCGCCCTCGCGCGAGATCGGCGCGAACAGCCCGCCCTGCTTCAACATCGGCGCGCGCCAGGCGAACAGGCCCAAGCCGCCGCCGATGAACAGCACCAGAATGGCGAGGATGAAAACGCCGCGCGCCGGATCGTTGGCGAAGGAGTGCACCGAGGTGAGCACGCCGGAGCGCACCAGGAAGGTGCCGATCAGCGACAGCGAGAAAGCGAGGATCGCCAGCAGGATGGACCAGATCTTAAGCGCGTTGCGCTTTTCCATCACCACCGCGGAATGCAACAGCGCGGTGCCGGCGAGCCACGGCATCAGCGAGGCGTTCTCCACCGGGTCCCAGAACCAGAAGCCGCCCCAACCGAGCGTGTAATAGGCCCAGTACGAGCCCATGGCGATGCCGACCGTCAGACACATCCAGGCCATGAGCGTCCACGGCCGCACCCAGCGCGCCCAGGCGGCGTCGATGCGGCCTTCGATCAGCGCCGCGATGGCGAAGGAAAACGAGATCGAGAAGCCGACATAGCCGAGATAGAGCAGCGGCGGATGGATGGCGAGACCGAGGTCCTGCAGGATCGGATTGAGATCGCGGCCCTCGAGCGGCGCCTGCGGCAAGCGCAGGAACGGGTTCGAGGTCAGCAAAATGAACAGATAGAACGCGGTCGCGACCCACGACTGCACCGCCAGCACGTGCGCCTTCAAGGTCGCCGGCAGATTGGCGCCGAAGGCCGCCACCAGCGCGCCGAACAGCGACAGAATGAGCACCCAGAGCAGCATGGAGCCTTCGTGGTTGCCCCATACGCTGGTGAATTTGTAGATCAGCGGCATCATCGAATGGGTGTTCTCGAACACCGACACCACCGAGAAATCGGACAACACGTAGCAGGCGGTAAGCGCGCCGAAGGAAAACGCGACCAGTGCGAATTGCATGAGCGCGGTGGAGGTCGCCAGCCGCATCAGCGCGCTATCGCGCGTCGCCGCGCCGATAATCGGCACCACCGATTGGATCAAGCCGAGCGCCAGCGCCAGCACCAAGGCATAATGACCGAGTTCCGGAATCATCGCGTCTTGCCTCCGGCGAGTTCGCCGCTGGTTTCTTCCCAGCGCCCCGATTTCTTCAGCGCGTCGACTACCTCGCGCGGCATATAGCGCTCATCGTGCTTGGCCAGCACGGTATCCGCATCGAGCGTTCCGCCGGCTGCCAATTTGCCCTCCGCGACCACGCCCTGCCCTTCGCGGAACAGGTCCGGCACGATGCCCTGGTAGCGCACCGCGACGTCGCTCTTGCCGTCGGTGACCTCGAAACGGACGCGCAGATTTTCGCCGCGCTGTAGGCTGCCCGGCTTGACCAGCCCGCCGATGCGGATGCGGGTGCCCGCTGCCACATGCTTTTCCGTGACATCGGTCGGCGAATTGAAGAACACGATGGAACCGCTCAGCGCGTTGAGCACAAGCCCAATCGCGAGCGCCAACACGCCGACGCTGCCGCCGATCAGAATCAGGCGTCGCTGCTTGCGGGTCATTGCGCGTTAAATCCCATTCCGAGCCTCAAGTTTTCGATCATAGCCTCGATTTGGCTCCGCGACGCGTTTACTTACAGTACGCGCGATCGTGGCGGTATTGAGCAAGATCAAGGGCGCGGCACAAGGTCAAATGCGCGCTTTTCGACCGCAACGCCGCTCAGCCGAGCGAGGTCCAGGTGCCGTCCGGGTTGCGGCAGGCGGTGCCGCGCGCGGTCTGCGGGCGGCCGTCGATATAGATGGTGTGGCTGAAGGAACGGCAGTTGCGGCCGGCATCCTGATAGGCGGGGCCCGGCACTACGGTGCCGTAGCGCCCGGAATCCGGATTTTTCCACGACACCGGCGCGCCGGAGGAGCCGCGTTCGAGCGCATCCATCTGCGCGGCATAGGCGCGCTGCTTGTCCTCGTCGTCGAGGCCGGCGCCGATACGGTTGCCGATCAGGCCGCCGAGCAAGCCGCCGACCGCGGCGCCAGCCAGGCGGTTTCCGGTGCCGCCGCCGGCGACCGCGGCACCGAGCAGCGCGCCGGTCCCGGCGCCGAGCAGGGTGCCGGTGTTTTCCTTCGGTCCCGGGCCCATCCCGTCCGGGCTGCCGGCGCAGGCGGCGAGCGACAGACCGATGACGGCCAAAGCTGCAAACTTGGCGGCGAATTTGGACGCGGACATGTCGACCCCCGGATACCGATGCGCTGGAAAGCGAGCCTCGCAATCAGCGGCGAGGCAATCACGCTATCGAGACGGGAGGATTCAGGCGAAAGTCCGGCGGCTGGCCAATCAAGCCCCCGGCAGCACCAGCTCGGCGCGCAGGCCGCCGAGCGGCGCGGTGCCGAGCTTGAGCTCGCCGCCATAAAGGCCGGCCAGTTCGACCACGATCGACAGCCCCAGCCCCGAGCCCGGCTTGGTCTCGTCCAGCCTACGGCCGCGATGCGCGACCTGCTCGCGCTCGGACGGCGACAGGCCGCGGCCGTCGTCGTCGACCACGATGCGCAGGACTTGGCCGGCGCGCGACGGATCCGGGCGCTCGCGCACCACGTCGATCGCCACCCGCGCGGACGCCCACTTGCAGGCATTGTCCACCAGATTGCCGATCATCTCCTCCAGGTCGGGCCGCTCGCCGCGGAAGCGCGCCTCAACGTCGGCATGCACCTCGATGGCGACATTCTTTTCACGATGGATTTTTTCCATGGTGCGCGCCAGCGCGGTCACAACAGGCGCCACTTCGGTGATGCTGCCAACCACGGTTAGGCGGGCGGCAAGATGCGCGCGCTCGAGATGCCGCGCCACCTGGTCGCGCATGATGTCGGCCTGTTCCAACACCTTGTTGGCGAACGGATCGCGCGGGCGCGCCGCGGCCTCGTTCACCATCACCGACAACGGCGTCTTCAGCGCGTGCGCGAGATTGCCGACATGGGTGCGCGCGCGTTCGACGATTTCCTTGTTGGCGTCGATCAGCGCGTTGGTCTCGCGCGCCAGCGGCGCGATCTCTTCGGGGAATTGGCCGGCGAGATGTTCGGCGCTGCCGGAGCGGATGGCGGCCAGGCTGTCGGTGATGCGCTTGAGCGGGGCGAGACCGAAGCGCACCTGGAACATGGTGGTGAGCAGCAGCACCACGCCAAGGATTGAAAACGTGATGATCAGCGCCTGATCGAACGATCGGACTTCGTCGGTGATCTCGGCGGCGTCGCCGGCGACCGCCACGAGATAATGCCCTTCGTCGCCGAGATCGATATTGCGCTCGACCAGCCGCAGCTGCTGATCCTCGGGCCCGGCCACGTAGCCCTGGCGCGAACCGTCGGGTCCGGCGGCGACGCCGCGGTCCTGCAGATGCGGCAAGCCGGCGTCCCAGAGCGAGCGCGAGGCGCGCACGTCGTGCTTGTCGGGATCGAGCCGCGTCACCTGCCAGTACCAGCCCGACAGCGGCAGCTCGAACAACGGCTCGCCGAGCGATTGCGGGAATTTCTCGCCCGCTTCCTCCGGCGAGGCGACGTCGGCCACCAGCGTGCGCAGATAGACGCCGAGTCGGCGGTCGAAGGCGCGCTCCTCCGCCTGGCGATAGATCGAGGACAGCACGATGCCGGTGATGACGAGGATGACCACCGCCCAGGCGGTGGCCGAGACGAACAGGCGGAGCGCGAGGGAGTTGACGCGCATCAAGTCAACGCGCGTCGGGGGGGTTAAGCAGATAGCCGAGACCGCGCACGGTCTGGATGATCTCGACCCCGAGTTTCTTGCGGATGCGGCCGACGAACACTTCGATGGTGTTGCTATCGCGGTCGAAGTCCTGGTCGTAGAGATGCTCGACCAGCTCGGTACGCGAGACCACGCGGCCCGAGTGGTGCATCAGATAGGCGAGCAGCCGGTATTCGTGGCTGGTGAGCTTGACCGGATTGCCGTCGACCGCGACGCGTCCGGTGCGCGAATCGAGCCGCACCGGCCCGCACACGAATTCGCTCTTGGCGTGGCCGACCGAGCGGCGCAGCAGCGCGCGCACGCGCGCCAGTACTTCCTCGAGATGGAACGGCTTGGCGACATAATCGTCGGCGCCGGCGTCGAAGCCCTGCACCTTGTCGCTCCAGCGGTCGCGCGCGGTCAGCATGAGCACCGGCATGGCGCGCCCATTGCGCCGCCAGGATTCCAGCACCGAGATGCCGTCCATTTTCGGCAGGCCGATGTCGAGGATAACGGCGTCGTAGGGCTCGGACTCTCCCAAATAGTGGCCCTCCTCGCCGTCGAACGCGCGATCGACGACATAGCCGGCGTCGGTCAGCGCGGTGGTGAGCTGGCGGTTGAGGTCGGGGTCGTCCTCGACGACGAGCAGGCGCAAGGCATTATCTCCGGTTGGAGCATTGTCAGGCGAAGTGGGTACCGGTTCGCCGTCCGACAATGCGACCAATCTAATGTCCGTTGATAACCTCGCCGTTCGCGGCGTCAACGGTCTCGCGGATCACTCTGCCACTGCGCCCGAGCAGAGTCAGCACATAGACCAGCCCGTCGCCATGACGGCAAAGCCGGGCCCGCACCAGATCGGCGTGGTGGCCGTGCTCGCGCCGGGATTTGATCGCCCGGGCGAGCGGAATGGCTTTCTTGTCGGCGACCGCCGCGCGCTGTTCGGCCTTGTTCAGGCAGGCGTTATACGGCGGATCGGCGGCCAAAGCCGGCACGGCAAGCAGGCCGGTAAGCAGGATAATAGAGAGAGGTCGGGAGACCGGCATGGGAGGGGTCTAGTGCATGATCCCGAAAAGTGGGGACCGGTTTTCGGATAAGATCATGCACAAGGTAAGCGCGCGCCGGTGAACGCGGGCTGAACGCGGAAGGCTTGAAAAAGCCTGGTTCCGCTAGCCTTCGAACCCCTCAAACGACGCAAAAGCGTCGAGCGGCTCGCGCGGGGCGCGCCATTGGTTGATCGGCGCGTCCGGATCGGCGTGGCCGAGCGCCAGGCCGCAGAACAATATGAAGTCGGGGGGAATGTCGAGGAAGGAATAGACGGTCTTGTGCCAGTGGGTCCAGGCTTCCTGGCCGCATGTGTGCAGCCCGTGCGCGCGCGCCAGCAGCATGACGGTCTGGATGTAGCCGCCAAGGTCCGACCATTGCGGCGGACCCATGCTGCGGTCGATCGACAGCAACAGCCCGACCGGCGCACCGAAAAATTCGAAATTGCGCGCGTATTGCCGATAGCGGCCGGCGCGGTCTGCGCGCTTAACGCCGATCGACTGATAGAGCGCGGCGCCGACCTGGCGGCGGCGCGTCTCATAGGGCTCTTTCAGATCGCGCGGATAGATGTCGTATTCGGCGCCCTCGCCGCGCGGCAGCAGCTCGGGCCGCGCCCGCACGCGCGCCTTGAGCTGTTCGAGTTTGGCCCCGGCCAGCGCATGCACGCGCCACGGCTGCACATTGCCGCCGGACGGCGCGCGCGCAGCAGCTGCGAGAATGTCGCGCACGGTCGCTTCGGGGACGGGCGTGGGCAGGAAGGCGCGGCAGGAATAGCGGGAGGCAACGGCGTCGAGGACGTCCATGGGGAGGTTCTCCGCGGGATTCGCAGAGAGTGTGACCGGCGGCAGGTTCAATGCCAAGCGTGCTTCGCCCTCACTTCCTCCCCAAAATCCTTGCCACCTTCTCCAGGCTGCGGCCGCCGAAATAGGCGGTGAGCACGATCAGCGCCCATTGCGCCACGTCGGCGGAGAGCGCGTCGGTGCTGCCTGGCGCCACTTGGCGAGCTCGTCCGCCCAGGCGGCGGAAAATTGCGGCCCGCGCAGCGCTTCCGGATCTTCCGCCGAGAACACCTGCGCGACCGCGCCGTTCTTCCACTGCAGCCGCCGCCGCGACGGAATCCATTGCGGCCGCTCATCATGGCGGTGCACCGCGAGCAGTCCGGAAATGCCCTCGACCATCACCTCGCGCGCGTCGTGCTCGGTCTCGCCGATCAGCGCGATGCGCGCAGCGGAATCGTTGACCGCGATCGTGCGCACCCATTCGGCGCCGGCGCGCGTCTTGCCGGCGCCGCGCCCACCGAGGATGAGCCATGTGGTCCAGGGCGCGCCGCTATTGGCGCGCTCGAGTGCAATTTGGTGGGCATGAGCAAACGGACGTAAATCGGTCCTGAAGGTGTCATATTCGCCGCGCTTCAAGCCGAGCAACAGCGCCGTCAGCACCCGGGCTTCCGCCGTCTCGTTCAGCGTCGATAAGCGCGTGAATGCGCCGGGCAAGCTCTCGGCGGAACTCGTCAATGTCGCGGGGCACGTCGTCGTCGGTTTCATTGGGCGGCGTCACTTCATCCGGCTGATTGAGCGCCGCTATTTCGCGCAGCGTGCGTGAAATGCCGGCCAGCGTGCGCACCGTGCGCTCGGCCTCGGCTTCATCGGCAGGCCCAAGCAGGTTGACCACGCGCTCGACCACGGCCATTTCGCGCTCGACCACGTTTTGGATGCGCTGGGCGAGCGCGGCGCGCTGTTGCGCCAACGCGGGCGCGGCAATGGCGGCATCCGGCGGCGGTGTTTCGGCAGTTGCCACTGCCGCCGCGGCACCGCGCACGGCATGGAATATATCGATCGCTCCGCTGGGCTGCCGCCGCCTTTTCCAATTCCACTCGACAATACGGTTTTCCAGCGTGCGGCGAGAAACGCCCATCAGCGCCGCGATATCCGCGATGGTCGTCATCGTGGTCTCGTAAAGCCGCTTGCCTTCGGCGACGAGTTCGGGCGCGATCTGGATTTTGGGCGTTGCCATAGCGACCCTCCCACAAACAAAAACGCGCCGGCAAAAGCCGGCGCGCGCGAATGCCGATGCGGCGCTGGTTAGCTGAGCGAGACCGCCGCTATCACAATCATCAGCAGGATGGCGCCGACCAGGATGGCCATCAGCACGGTGCGCCCGTTTTGGCTGCTGGCGCCGGCGTGCGCCTCGGTCGTCGTTCTCTCGCTGCGGTCGTCGTCATTTTTCAGCATGAAACACCTCCCGGCGCCGGAAAATCCCAGGCGCCAATTCCGAGGCACAAATTTCGAAGCCCAAATTCCGAAGCATATGGGCGCCCCGATAACGCCATCGGCGGCGGTCGCGTTCCCCGCCCACGGCGGGCCGGCCGGACACAACGGTAGAGCGTGCGCGATTTCTAGCAAAGCAGCGTGCCACTGTCAAGGAGTATTTTCCTAGGACTATGTTCAGGCGCGCGCGGCCTGTGGAAAACTCCCGCGCCCATCGAATAATTTAAAATCCGATCAATGCCTTGGCGCGTCGCGGCGACGACGACTTTCTTCTTCCCTCTCCCCGTTTACGGGGAGAGGGAGCCCCCATGACCCCTGGCGCAATTTCTGATATACTTAAGCGTCGGAGGCGAGATCGATGGCAGGACATCGCACGGAAAACGGTATCGGCTTGGCGCCCGCCGACGCGCCGCTGCGCGCCGAATACCAGCGCGACTTCTATTCCTGGCTGCTGGAGCAGGCGCGCCATGTACGCGAGGGCCGGTGGGATGCGGTCGATCGGGAGAACGTCGCGGAGGAGATCGAATCCTTGGGCCGGGAACAATTCAACAAGCTGGAAAGCGCACTGCGCGTGCTGATCCTGCATATTTTGAAATGGGATCACCAGCCGGCGCGGCGCAGCCGTTCGTGGGCGCTCTCGATCCGCCAGCAGCGGCTTGAAGTCGACGACGTGCTTGCCGACAATCCAGGCCTGAAGCCCCGGATCGCGGAGGCGCTTGCGCGCGCCTATCGCAAGGCGCGGCTGCAAGCCATCAAGGAAACCAACCTCAAAGAGTCACGATTTCCTGAAGCCTGCCCGTATTCATTCGACGACGTGGTGTCGCGGAAGTTTTCGCTTTAGCCGAATGCGCGAAAGCTGCGGAGTGATTCATGGCCAGAAAAGCGAAACGGCAGCTCGCCGCTGATATCCGCGCGAGCCTGCGCGAGCTTCGCGATCTGGTCGCCGGCAAGCCAACGAAAGCGATCGTGCATCGCGTGAGCCGTGGGCGGCAACAAGCGGCCATGAAAAACCGACGAATAAAAGTGGAAATCGGAAGCGGCAACATTTTCGCCGACCTCGGCCTGCCGAACGCCGAAGAGCATCTGCTCAAGGCTTCACTTGTCGTGCAGCTGCACCGGCTCATCAAAGCGCGCAAGCTGACGCAGGTCGCCGCGGCGAAGTTGATCGGCGTCAAGCAACCCGACCTGTCGAACATCCTGCGCGGCCATTATCACGGCTTTTCACTGGAACGTCTCATGCGCATGCTCACGGCGTTCAATCAAGATATCAAAATCACCGTGCGGCCCCGCCACCGGAAATCGAAGGAAGCCGGGC
>Ga0097691_1000571_pt1 | contig 31226 bp, 27 predicted proteins | sample NGESurdeep072012_8_FD_72858 | JGI IMG/M metagenome (GOLD analysis project Ga0097691, IMG submission 72858) | Arctic peat soil microbial communities from Barrow, Alaska - NGEE Surface sample 210-1 deep-072012 | ecosystem: Environmental > Terrestrial > Soil > Wetlands > Peat ... | reverse complement strand
CCAGGTTCACCGGATGCACCCCGTCAACGTCCTTCTCCGGGTCCACCGCCAGCAGTACCTGCTCCTCGTCGAGCCCGGCCGGCAACGGAAGCTGCACCAGATAGGCGTGGACCTGGGGATCGGCATTGAACCGGTCCACGGCGGCGACAAGCTCGGCCTGGGAGACATCGGCGGGCAGGTGCTGGTGGGCCGAGTGAATCCCGACTTCGGCGCAGTCGGCGTGCTTCATGGCCACGTACCGAGAGCTCGGGCCATCGTCCCCCACCAAAATGGTCCCCAGCCCTACGGTCACTCCGGCGCTGGCCAGGCGGGCGACCCGATCGGCGACTTCGGCCCGGATACGGGCGGCCAGGAGTTCCCCATCGAGCAGTGTGGCGGTCATCTACGTCTCCTCAGTGCCGGAAGTGGCGTTCGCCACCGGCCATGACCACCGCGATGCCGGCCACTTCGGCCGCCGCGATGACCTCTCCGTCACGAATGGAGCCTCCCGGCTGCACCACTGCCGACACGCCCGCGTTGGCCAGCACCTCGAGGCCGTCGGGGAAGGGGAAGAAGGCATCACTGGCCGCCGCCCCACCCTGAGCTCGTGAGCCCGCCTTGGATGAGGCGATCTCTGCTGCCACCACCCGCGAGGACTGACCGGCCCCGACCCCGACCGCCTGTCCGTTGTTGACAATGGCGATGGCATTGGAGGTGGTCCGGGCGCAGATCTTCCAGGCCAGGGCCAGATCACGCCACTGGGAGTCAGTGGGCTGCACCTTGGTGGCCACCTCCCAGGTCGAAGGATCGAGGAGAAACCGGTCGGCATCCTGGACGAGCACGCTCGATCCCATCCCCCGGTACTGGCGCACGATGGGCTCGGGCGAAGGGGCGGAGAGCAGGCGGGTGGCCTTCCTCTTCGATGACAGCAGGTCCAGCGCCTCGTCGTCGTAGGACGGGGCGATGATCACATCGGCCTGAGGGCCGCTTCCGATCGCCTCGGCCACGGCCACGGTGACCCGGCCCCCGATGGCCACGACTCCGCCGAACGCCGAGAGAGGATCGCCTTCGAGGGCACGCTGATAGGCGGTGGTCAGGTCGTCGGCGACCGATGCGCCGCAAGGATTGGCGTGCTTGATAATGGTGACGGCCACCTCGGAAGCACCATCGGCGGGTAGTTCGTGGACGAGGCGCCAGGCCGCGTCGGCGTCGAACAGATTGAGGTAGGACAGCTCCTTCCCGCCATGTTGCACGACGTCGTCCCACCACGAGTGCTCGCCGGCGATCCGGTAGCGGGCCCCGTGCTGGTGGGGATTCTCCCCGTAGCGGAGTGAACCGGCCCGCTCCAGGGTCAGGTGGATGGTGGGAGGCAGCATGGCGGTGTCGGCCTCCTGGTCGAACCAACCCACGATGGCACCGTCGTAGGCGGCGGTGTGAGCGAAGGCGTCACGGGCCAGCCGGCGGCGGGTCGGGTCGGACAGGGACCCGTGCTCTCTGAGCTCGGCCAGGACGACGTCATAGTCGGCGGGGTCGACCACGACTCCCACGTGAGAGTGGTTCTTGGCCGCCGCCCTCACCATGGTGGGTCCACCCACGTCGATCAACTCGATGGAGGGATCCGACCTGAAGGGATACAGGTTGCACACCACCAGATCGATGAGGCCAATGCCCTGGTTCTCGATGTCGGCCAGATGTTCGGGCACGGATCTGTCGGCCAAGATGCCACCGTGGATGACCGGATGGAGGGTCTTGACCCTCCCGCCGAGCATCTCGGGCGCGCCCGTCAACTCGGCCACTTCGACGTGGGCGATGCCGGCGGAGGCGAGCGCCGAGGAAGTTCCCCCACTGGAGATCAGCTCCCACCCCAGCTCGGAAAGCCCGCGCGCCAGCTCTTCGAGACCTGTCTTGTCGTATACGGACAGCAACGCCTTCATTCCTTGACCTCCAGTGGTGATCCTCGCTCATCTCCGACTGGAACCGCCAGCTTGTCGATGAAGGTACGGATGGTGTCGGGGTAGAGGGTCCGCTCCACCGCCTTGATGCGTTCGTGCAGCGTCGCCACGGTGTCGTCCGGATACACCGGCACCGCCTGTTGGGCGAGGATCGGCCCGTCGTCCATGGCCAGGGTGGCCACGTGCACGGTGGTGCCGGTTTCCGTCACTCCAGCGGCCAGGGCGTCCTCCACCGCGTGCCAACCCGGGAAGGCCGGCAGCAGCGCCGGGTGGGTATTGAGGATACGGCCGGGGAAGGCGGAATGGATCGGCTCATCGAGAACCGTCCCGAATCCGGCCATTACCACCACGTCGATATGGTGCCGGAGTAGAACGGCGACGACCGCCCGGGTGTAACCCAGTCGGTCAAACCCGGGACCGAACCCCCCATAGGCGGCCCGGTCAACCAGAGACGAGGCCAATCCTGCGTCCGAGGCGATCCCGAGGGCACGACACTTTCGGTCGGCCACCACCAGCGAGACCGGAAGCCCGGAGGTGACGATGGCCTCGAGAATGGTGCCGCTGCCCGATACCAATACCCCGATCCGTACCGGAAAGGCACGACCGGGAGAGGAAGCGGCGACCACGGCCGCAGGCTAGCAGCGGGGCTTTGCCCACCCTGCCGGCCGTTGCCGACCGGAGTGATCAGGACCGAGGGGGGCTCACTCTCCGGCGGAGGGTGCTCCCACTGCCGCCGGCTCGCGGCGGGGGGCGTTGCCCTCGGCCATCTCGTCCATGCCGATCGGTCCGGCGAGGTCGGCGTTCAGGAATTGGTGAATGACCGGGTCGTGCGATTCGAACATCTGGTCCTTGGGGGCGAACCGCACAAGTCGAGATTGGTAGAGCATGCCCAGGTGATCAGCGGTTCGCATAACCGAGGAGATGTTGTGGGTGATGATGAAGATGGTGGCCCCGGTCTCGCGTTGCACGTCGAGGACCAGTTCGTCGAGGAAGGCCACCCGGACCGGGTCGAGACCGGAGTCGGGCTCGTCGAAGAGGACGATCTCGGGATCGAGTACCAGCGCACGCGCCAATCCGGCCCGCTTCTTCATACCGCCCGACACCTCGCCGGGAAGCTTGCGAAGGTGGTCCATGAGCCCGACCAGCTCGGCATTCTTGTGCACGATCTTTCGGATGTCCCCTTCGTTCTTCTTGGTGTGCTCACGAAGGGGGAAGGCGATGTTCTCGTAGAGGTTCATCGAGCCGAAGAGAGCCCCGTCCTGAAACAGCACACCGAACTTGCGCCTGATCCGGAACAGGTCCTTCTGGCTGAGACCGCTCATGAGTTCCCCGTCGATGTAGACCCCGCCGTTGTCGGGCTTCAGCAGTCCGATGATGACCTTGAGCAACACCGACTTTCCGGTTCCCGACGGCCCGAGCACCGCGGTGATGGCCCCACGAGGCACGTCGAAGGTGATGTCCCGCAGAACGGTGTGGGATCCGAACGACTTGGTCAAGTTCTGGATGGAGATGACGGCGTCGACCGGGGGCGAGGGCAGCACCGGGGCCCCCTGCGGCTGGGCCGAAACCGCCAGGGTGGGAAGGTCCGGAACCGCCAATGGACCTCCAAGCGGATCAGCCATGCCGTTCATACTCGCACCTTCTGGTTCTCCCCGCACACCGGTGCACGGGTTCTACCCATACGTAACTGGTCGGCACCGGTAACCTTGCGGAGTCGGGGTCGGGACAGGCATTGGAGATGCCATGATTATCGCAAGATCCGGCCATCCGGTAAGTTACCCAATCAGTTAAGAGAGCGTCAGAGCAGCGCCGGACGATTGTCTGGGCGGGGGGTTGCCGGATGTCATTTCGTTCAGAAGCAGCGGCATCGGAGACTGTATGACGGAACAACTAGGGCGCGACCGGGGCGTGGCCGGCAACGCGGACGACACCGCCCAGACGCGCGTGATCACCCAGGACGGCCCGGCTACCCAACAGGTCCCCCGGGTGCCCCGGTTGCCGCCCACCTCGGTCATGCCCCGCCACCGGGTGTCCCGGCCTCCCATGTTCCCGAAGATTTCCTGGTTCCTCGAAGAGGTCGGCGCCATGTTCGCCTCGGGGTTCGAGGCGATACGCCTCGGTTTCCGTCTGGGCGTGCCGTTCGGCGAGTTTCTCGACCAATGTTGGTTTCTGGCCAAGGTCACGACCCTTCCCCTGATCCTCATCTCGGTCCCCTTTGGTGCGGTCATCGCCCTCGAAGTGGGAGGTCTCCTCCAACAGATCGGTGCCCAGTCCCAACTCGGAGCCGCCATGGTCCTGGCCGTGGTGCGGGAGCAGGCCCCGTTGGCCACCGCTCTACTCATTGCCGGGGCGGGTGGATCCGCCATGTGCGCGGATATCGGTTCCCGAAAGATCCGTGACGAGATCTCGGCCATGGAGGTCATGGGTGTCCAACCGCTGCAGCGCCTGGTCCTGCCCAGGCTGCTGGCCTGCATGTTGGTGGCGTTGCTCCTCGACAGCATCGTGTCGGTGGCGGGCATTGCCGGTGGCCTGTACTTCGGCACCCAGTCCATCCACATCACCGCCTCCAGCTTCTTTGCCACCTTCGGTGAGCTCAGCCAACTGGCCGATCTGGCCATGGCCCTGTTCAAGGCGGTCATCTTCGGGTTCATCGCCGCCATGGTGGCCTGTTACAAGGGCATGACGGCCAAGGGTGGCCCCAAGGGCGTCGGGGACGCGGTGAACCAGGCGGTGGTGATCACCTTCATGGTGTCGTTCTTCATCAACTTCGTGTTGACGGTCATCTACTTCAACTTCATTCCCCAGCGGGGGATCTAGATGGCCACCACCACCCTCGCCGGTCCGGTCAGCCTCGTCTACAAGCAGTTGCGCTTTGGGCTGCGCACCGTCCGATCCCTCCCGAGCGCCCTCCAGTACCGCCGGGAGATCACCCTGCTGGTCTCCGACATCACCGTAGGCGCCGGTGCCCTGGTGGTCGGGGGCGGCATGTTCTTCGTGGTGGTGGGGATCGCCTTCTTCACCGGCACCGAAGTGGGCCTGGAAGGCTTCACCGGGCTGTCCCAGATCGGGGCCCAGGCCTTCACCGGTGTCATCTCGTCGTTGGCCAACGTTCGTGAGATCACCCCTCTTGTGGCCGGGGTGGCATTCGCCGCCCAGGTAGGCGCCGGCTTCACTGCGCAACTCGGGGCCATGCGGGTCTCCGAGGAGATCGATGCCCTCGAGGTGATCGGGGTGGACAGCGTCACCTACCTGGTCGCCACCCGCGTCTGGGCGGCGCTGATCACCATGATTCCCCTCTATCTCGCCGCCCTCTTCGCCAGTTTCATCGCCTCCCAGTTGATGGTCACCGACTTCTTCCACCTGTCACCGGGCACGTATCACCACTACTTCCAGCTGTTCCTCCCGCCGCTCGATGTCCTCTATTCGTTCTTGAAGGCGATGGTCTTCATCGTGGCGGTGACCTTCATCCACTGCTACTACGGGTATGCGGCCGAGGGAGGACCGGCAGGCGTGGGTGTCGCCGCGGGCCGGGCCATTCGGCTCTCACTCATCGCGGTCGTGGTGCTCAACTTCTTGTTGTCGACCATTCTCTTCAGTGGCGCCTCGTCCACTGCCAGGTTGGTGGGATGAGGCGGCTCAGCGCCCTGGGGCGCACCGCAGTTGTACTGATCGTGATCGTCGTCGTGGTAGCCGGAGTGGCGGTGATCGAAAAGACGGTGAACGGGGCATACAGCGGGAACCACCAGGTGGTCGGCCGCTTTCCCAATGCCGGGCAGGGCCTTCACGCCGGCTCCGAGGTCGATTATGCCGGCGTACAGGTCGGAAAGGTCTCGTCCATCTCACTGGCGGACCGGGCGGCCGAGGTGGCGCTGAGCCTGTATCCGACGTTTCACTTTCCGGCCGATGGGACCGCCACCATTCAGCCCCAGAACCTGTTCGGAGCCGACGAGGTCAATATCACCTCTCCCACCGGCCAACGCGGCCCGTCGCTGAGGCCCGGGGCGACCATCCCCCACACCAAGGTGGCAAGTGAGCTCACCGATCTGCTGGCGGTGGCCGACCCCCTGCTCCAGCAGGTGGACACCACCGACCTGTCGCTCACGTTGTCCGAATTGGACCAGGCCACCAGTGGCGCCGGTGCCCAGATCGCTGTCGGAATCGCCGAAGGATCCAAGTTGGGGACGCTGCTGAGCACCACCCTCGGTGCCCAACTCACCGCCCTCGACTCGCTGTCGGCCCTCTCTGCAGCCCTGGTGCCGGCAGCCCCGCAGCTGAATGCCGTCTCGCAGTCCGCCAATGCGGCCCTGCCGGCCATCAACCGGGCTCAGGACGACTTCCAGCGCCTGTTGGCGTCGATCAATCCATTGGCGGAGAATCTGGCCCAGTTCCTCAGCCTGTACCACCCTGATATCGCCACACTGCTGACCGCCGGCGACAACGTGACACGGGTGCTCCTCACCCACCAGGCCAATATCGAGCAGACGGTGAATGGTCTCTACCGCTACGTCTACAAGTTCGCCGCCACTCCGGCAGACACCCTTCCGGACGGATCGAGAATCGGCTACCTCCAGACCTTCATCAACTTCTCCGACGTGAACAACCTGGTCTGCAGCCTGATCGCCCCGGCCAGCGGTGGTCTGGCCGCTCTGGCCCCGCTGCAGGCGGCCCTGGGCAGCGCCGGCAGTTCGTTCGACTGCTCGTCCCAGACGTCCACCTTCAACACGTTGAACCCGACCGCGGCCACCGTCCCCACCGCAACCTCCACCGCTCAACAGGGCTCCAAAGTGGCCCAGCAGGTCTACCAGGCCCTCGGGACCCCCCAGGTGCCCGCGGCCCAGTCCCAGTCCCTCGGTGGCTACCTCTCCATGTTGCTCGGTGGCCTCTGATGGCGCGTTTGCGGTTCTGGCGGCACTCCTCGGGTCGCAAGGGGCACCTGGGCACGTTGCTCAAATTCGGCATCTTCACCGGAATCAGCCTCGTCCTGCTGGTGGCTCTGGCCATCCGGGTGGGGAACGTCTCTCTGTTCACCCATCGGACCACCTACCAGGCCCAGTTGGCCGACGTCACCGGGTTGCAGCCCAACAATGACGTGAAGATCGCCGGGGTCTCCGTGGGGAAGGTGACCGGTGTCAACGTCCAACATGACCATGCCCTGGTGACCTTCTCGATCGACAACTCGGTACACCTGCGCTCGAGCACCAAGTCCGGTCTTCAGGAGAACAACGTCCTCGGCCAGCAGTTCCTCTACCTGTATCCGGGATCGACCGGCGCCGATATCCGGGCCGGTGGCGTGATCCCCTTGTCCCAGTCCATCTCCAACCCCGGAGTGGGTGCCTTTCTGAACGCGCTCGGCCCATTCTTGTTGGCCGTCAACCCGGCCCAGGCCAATACCTTCGTCCAGAGCGTGCTGGCCGCGTTGCAGGGAAACCAGGACAAGGTCGACCAGCTCATCAACGACTCGGCCACCGTCGCCCAGACTGTCGGCTCGCTCGACACCCAGGTCGGGCAGGTGATCAGCGCCCTCGATCAGGTATTCACCGCCTTGGCCCAGCGCAGTACCGATGTCGGTGCCCTGCTCGACAATCTACAGACGGTCTCTCAGACGCTTGCCTCCCACAACGACCTCCTCGACACGGTGGTGACCAATCTCTCCAAGTTCACCGGGGAGATCGCCGGGGTGGCCCAGTCCAACCAGGGCAACCTGGCCCAGACCATCAGTGATCTGCAGTCGGTGACCTCGGTGGTCCAGGATCACGAGAAGAACCTGGCTGCCGGACTGTCCACCCTGGGATCCGGATTCAATCCCTATGCGCTCATCTCCAACTACGGACAGTGGTTCCAGGTGAAGTCGGTCTATACCTGCCTGGCCGCGGAGACCACCTGCTTCTACAACAACGGGGGCAACCCGCCGCCCGGTTCGGGACCCTTCGGGGGCGCCCCCCCGTCGTCGGGCGGGGCCAGCACCGGAACGTCGGGTGCCTCGGGTGCCTCGGGTGCCTCAGGTGCCTCGGGTGCGGGCTCCTCGCCGGCGGCCATGCTGCAGATGGTGGCCGGGTCCGGAGGTACGCCGTGAAGGCGTTCACCGATCGCAATCCGCACCGGATCGGCCTGTTGGTGCTCATCGTCACGGCAGTGGCCGTGTTGTCGGTGTTCACCTTCAACAAGAACACCTTCTCCTCGGGGTACACGGTGAAGGCCACGTTCTCCAACGCCGCCGGGTTGGGCCCGAATGCCAACGTGCTCCTGGCCGGGGTGAACATCGGCAAGGTGAGCACCGTGCACCTCAACGGCGATCACGTGACGGTGGACATGACACTCGACCAAGGGGTGGTGCTGCCGAGCGATACCACCGCCGCCATCAGCGTGGAAACCCTGCTCGGTCAGCTGGTGGTGAACCTGAAACCGATCGACGGTTGGAGCCATCCGCTACGCGATGGGGCGCTGTTGACCAACACCAGCGTCCCTGTCGAGTTCCAGAATATCCAGAACGACGCGGGCGGATTGCTGACCAAGACCGACGCCTCCGCCATCAACCAGCTGATCCAGTCCTTGGCGGCCATCACCAAGGGCAAGCAACAGCAGGTTGCACAGATCGTCAACGGCCTGAATGGGTTCACCGGGGTGATCAACCAACGCCAAACCCAGGTGAGCCAGCTCATCGACGCGGCCAACACCCTGTCCCAGTCGGTGGCCGGCCGTGACACCCAGCTGGGCTCGGCCATCGACAATCTCTCCACCGTGATCAATGGCTTGGCCCAACGAGGAACCGATCTCGGCAATCTCATCGACAACACCCAGCAAGCCGCCGGTCAGATCAACACGTTGGTCACCAATAACCGCCCGCAGCTGCAGGCGCTGGTGGTCCAGCTCCAGTCGGTGCTCGGGGTCCTGTCCAAACACCAGCTGGACCTGGCACAGGGAATCTCGAGCGCGGCAACGGCCGTCACCGGATTCTCCTCCATCGGCTATTCGGGGTCGCCGGCCACCCCTGTGAGCTGGGCAAACATCTATTTCAACGTAATCGGCTCCTCCCCACTGGACGGGGTGCTGGGTAGCTGCGGAACACTCGACCTCATCCTTACCCAAGCACTGGGCCCCGACCCCCTCCCCTGCAGCCAGCAAAACGGGCCGTTGATCAGCGGCCCGGCGGCCACGCCGGCGGCCACCGGCGCCACTGTTGCGCCCACTGCGGCGGGTGCCAACTCCGGCACCTCCACGCCATTGCCGATCGGTAACGGGATCGCCGGCATCCTGGGTCTGCCGAACCTTGGATCTCAGCCGAGCTCATCCGGCTCAAGTGGCGGCGGCCTGCTTCCCCCGCTGCTCGGGGGCGGGTCGTGAGACGCCGGATCATCACGCTCACGGCTGTTGCCGTGGCCGTTGCCGTCGTCATTGCCGCCGTCTCGGTCATCGTGCTGCGCTCCACGCCCTCCTATCGGGTGCGGGCGGTCTTCGCCAGCGCCAACGGTCTGTTCCCCGGGAACACCGTCGAAATGCTGGGCGCCCCGGTGGGTGTCGTGACCGACGTTGTCAACACCGGCAACACCGTCCTGGTGACCATGAAGGTCCAGAAGCAGTTTCAGATGCCGGCCGCAGTGCTGGCGGCGCTGGAGTCGCCCCAGGTGCTCGGCGAGCCCTCCATCGAGCTGTCCCCCGGGTACACCGGTGGGCCCACCATGGCGCCGGGCCAGACCATTCCCGAGTCGCGGACCACGGTTCCGGTGTCGACTGATCAACTCCTCAGGGACGTCCAGAGCTTCCTGTCCCAGATCGATCCCCACGCCGCCGGCGATCTGATCACCAATCTCTCCCAGGATCTGACCGACCAGGGCGCCGGGCTCAACCAACTGTTGGGGAATGCGGCAGGCACCATCCAACTACTGGCCCAAAAAGGGAACAGCCTCGGCCAGCTCACCACCTCGCTTGCTCAGATCACCGCCACCTTGCAGAGCCGCACCAGCACCCTTTCCAACCTGATCCGGGACTACAACACCGTGTCGTCGATCGTGGCTTCCCATCAGAGCCAGTTGGGGACAGCCATCACCGATCTGGCCGGAGCGACCAATCAACTCTCCGGCTTCCTGGGGCCAAACCTAGTACCACTCGAAAATGACGTGGCCGGCATCACCCAGGTGGGGCGCACGGTGTCGGGCAACCTCGCCAACCTCGACACACTGCTCAACTCCACCAATCTGCTCTTTGCCGCAGCCGGGCGTGCCTACGACCCCTCCCACAACTGGCTCGACCTCAACCTGGCCCTACCGGCCGGTGCCACTGCCTCATTGGTATCCGGTCTCGTCCGCGACCGGCTGGCCGGGATCTGTCGCCGGTTGCTGGCCAACCATTCTGCTGGTCTGCCGGCCTCGACCCTTCAGACTCTGGGCCTCTGTGGCGATCCCAACTCCGGGTTCTTCAATCCGCTGTTGGCGGTCATCCCGTCGATCCTGGACACGCTGACCAGTGGGCCCGGAGGGGGTCCATCGGCCACCGCCCTGGCGGCTCTGATCGCCAAAGGAATGAGCATGATCCCGGGCGCCGCCGCCATCCAGGCTCCGGCCACCGCGGCCCCGACCGCCCCGCCCGCATCGACGACCCCGTCGGCCCCGTCCCTTTCCACGCCGGGAGCCTCACAACTCCCACCCATGCCCACCACCACCACCACCACCAACCCGTCATCCGGAGGCGGGCTGGGTGGGCTGTTCAAGGGCCTCCTGGGGGGTCTCTGAGATGACCTGTCATCGCAACCTCCTGCATGCCCTGATCCGTGCCGTCTCAGCCGTCGCGCGATGCGGCGCGGTTTCCCTGGGTCGCCGGGGTCAACGTCTCGCTCTGGTTGTGCTGGTGGGGAGTGGTCTGGCCCTGACCGGATGCAAGCTCCCCTTCACCGGTCAGGCGCCCCTCACCGCGTCGGCGATGTTCAGCGATGTCGCCGATCTGGCCAGCGGGGCATCGGTGGAGATGGCCGACATCCCGGTGGGTCACGTGACCTCCATCAGCCTCCGTGGCACCCAGGCCCGAATCACCATGGTGCTCAACCGGTCCGCCGACATTCCCCAGAACGTGTCAGCCCAGCTGCGGCGGACCTCCCTCCTCGGTGAGCGGTTCATCGATCTGATCCCCGACAGCACGCTCCCGGGCGGTCCATTCCGCAACGGCCAGGTCATCGGCGATACGTCGGTGCAACCCGGTATCTCCGAGCTCCTCTCGTCGGGGGCATCGGTAATCGGGGCGATCAACAGCACCCAGTTGGCCGAGCTGGTGGCCACCCAGGCCCAGGGGCTCGCCGGTCAGGGTCAGAACCTGCGCCAACTCCTCGATAGTTTGAGCACGGTGGTGCACGGCTACTCCGGACGAACAGCCACCATTCAGTCCCTGATCACCAACGTGGATCAGCTCAGCTCGACCCTGGCCCCAGAGGCATCCCAGAATGCACAGGCGATTACCACGCTGTCCCAGACCACCGGGGTACTGGCCAACCAGTCGGCCCGCTTGGAGACTCTGCTCCAGTCCCTCAATGACCTGTCCGTCCAGAGCCGGAGCATCCTGGAGTCCTACACGCCACAGATCAATGATGAGTTGTCCGGGTTGGCATCGACAGCCCAGGCCCTGCAGGTGAGCGAGGGCGACCTCGGGAACTTCCTCGACTTCCTGCCCGGCCACAACGCAGCCCTACAAGAGCTCACCCGGGACAACCAGGTGCAGATCCTCACTGACTTCGTCGTGTGTGGCCTGCCCGGCGGCGGATCCAATCCGGCCATCCCGTCACAGACCTGCGCGGGATCCAAATGATCACCCGCCGGATCATCGTCAACCTCTTCGCATTCTTCGGCGTCGCCGTCTTGTTGATCGTCTACGGTCTGATCAACCTATTGGGCAACCCATTCCAATCGCCGATGCAGGTGTCGGCACTCCTCCCCAACGCCTACGGGGTCTACTCCAACTTTTCGGTGACACTCAACGGGGTCCAGGTCGGGTCGGTCCGCTCGGTCTCCCTCACCCCGGCCGGGGCACGGGTGGACATCGCCATCGACCACGGGGTCAAGATCCCCGGTGATGTGGCCGCCCAGGTTGAGATTGCCAATACCTTGGGCGAACAGCAGATCGACCTGGTGTCCCAGCATGGGGGTACCGCCCCTCCGCTGGTGGAGGGAGCCCAGATTCCGGTCTCGCCCGCCGGGGCGCCGGCTGACATCGGACAGGTCATCGCCACGGCCACCCAGTTCCTGAAGGCCATTCCGGTCAACGACCTCAACAACCTGCTCCATCAGACCGCGGTGGCCCTCAACGGTCGTGGTGCGGATGTGCATACCATCATCACCTCGGGGACGCAGTTCGCGCAGGAGTTCCTGGCCTATCAACAGGCGTTCAAGTCCCTGCTGGCCAGCAGCCCCCCGGTGCTCGACTCGGTGACCGCATCAGCTCCGCAGCTCACCACCGCCCTTGCCAGTACCGCGGTGATCCTGAACGTGTTGACCAACCGGCAAGGGGACTTTCTGAATCTCCTCCACAACGGCGGAGATGCGTCCCAACTCCTCAATCAGCTCGTGGTGGCCGAACGTCCGAACCTGGCTTGCTTGGTGCACGACCTGGGCGCCACCTCCACCAATCTGTCCCAGCCCACCAACCTCGACAATCTGGCCACCGATTTGACCACCAACCGGCAGTTCTTCGGAGCCATCGATGGGTTGACGCCGACGGGGCCCGCCCGGCAGTTGACAGCCAGCGAACCGGCCCGTACCAACCAGTTATGGCTGCGGGTCCGCGTCCTCCTCCCCCCGGTGTTCTCACCGGCAGCGCTCCCCTACTCGCCTCCCCGCAGCCTTTCCCCCATCATCCCGGCGGCCGGATGTTCCACCGAGTTCGGCAACGGCGTGAGCGCCGCCTCCCAGCCCGGTTTTGTTCCTGCCGCCCCTGTCGCCATCGACACCCCCGCGGCGGCAGCATCCCAGGTGCGTGGGGGGGGGACTCCGATAGCGGGTTCCCCCCTCACCACGACGACCGCCTCCAGCCACAAGCAGTCCCCCTACCCACCGGCGCCGACGACGGTGCTGCCGCTGATGGGTGCAGCGATACTGTTACAAAGCCCGGTCAGGCGCCGCCTGCGGAATCGGCACCGTCGACAGGAGACGACTGAATGACGGAGAAGCAGGTCCCCAAGGCCTACAAAGTGTCGGTGGTCGACCGCGATACCGGAAGTACCCGGCCCAGTCGTCGGACCTCCGGTGCGGCGGCCCCTTCCGGAACAGCGGAGGCCGACAATGCCGATGACTCCGACTCCGAGGATGCCGGCAAGTCCAACGACGACGTGGCCGACCATGGGACTCCGGCCACAGGAGGACACCGTTGGCCGCCTCGAACCTTGGGGCGCAAGGGCCAGGTGGTGTTGTTGTGCATCGCCATCCTCGGGGTGATCGGAACCGCGGCGTTCGGTCACGCATGGGCGACGCTCAGTGGCCGACTCGGACAACAGGCCGACGTACGCGCGGCGACAAGTAACTTCCTGACAGCTCTGACCAATTTCGATGCCAAGAGCGTCGACGCCGACTTCAACCGTATCCAGAGCTATGCCACCGGGGACTTTGCCAAGCAGTCGAACCAGTTCTTCGGATCCGCCATCCGAAGCCAGCTCGAGGCCGCCCTGGCTTCGTCTCGCGGTCAGATCCGCAGCCAGTACGTGCAGTCGATCAACGGCACCAGCGCCGCCGTGTACTCGGTGATCGACCAGACGTACATAAACAACAAGATGGCGTCGCCATCCGTCGATGTGCTCCAGGTCGTCACCGACCTCACCTTGCAGGGATCCACTTGGAAGGTATCCAACGTGACGGTGCTCAATCCCAGCGGCACCGCATCGAATACCTCGACCGGATCCACTCCATCGCCGAGCACGAGCACCACTACCCCGACGAGCACCACTACCCCGTAGACCACGGACGGCTGATCGCACCGGTAGTGCAGAGTCGAACGCCCCCGCCATCGGGATGAACGCTACCCGCCCGACATGGACCTGGTGCGGGCGTCGTTGACCGACCGATCCATCTTCGGGCAGGCAGCGCCTCCCGTTCCCCTCAACTCCGGTTCCACCGTCCCGGTTCCCCGTGTCAATTATCTCTATCGACAGATCCATCCGGATTCCTGAGTGTCGAGGTGAAAAATCTCTGGCTCAGCCACTCTCTGTGGTGGACAGGAACCATCCGAGTCCATACTTCGCGCAGCCAGTGACCATCAACCCTGTAACGAGCGCAGCAACTCCTCGTCGAAGCCGTGGAGCGAGTCCAACACCGCGTCGCAAAACCCCCAGCGGGCCGATCCGGCCGCTGACATCTCGGGAACGGCCACCACCCTCATGCGGGCGGCTTTGGCCGAGATGGCCCCATTGAACGAGTCCTCCACCGCCAGGCAGTCGGTGGGCTCGACGCCGAGCTTGGCCGCCGTCGAGAGGTAGGAACCCGGGTGGGGCTTGCCAACGGGCTCCCACTCAGCGGAATGCCACAGGGTGACCTCCGATTCGACCCCCAGACGGCGCAGGGCGGCCGCAATGACCACCGCATACGATCCCGAGCACACCGCCACCGGAAGCGACAGGCGACCGCAGAGAGCCACGGCATCGAGCGCTCCGGGCATCGGTTCACCCCCGAAGGCAATCAACTCGGCCACCCGGTGAGTCGTCGCCCGCTCTACTTCCACCGGGGTCATGCCCTCCCACGGGCGGCGATCCCACCAGTGGCGAACGGCGTCGTCGATCCGCAGGCCCATGGTCTGGCGGGTATCCCTCTCTGACAGGTGCACTCCCACCGAGGCGAACACCTCAATTTCGGCCTGGCGCCAGAACGGCTCCGAGTCGATGAGCAGACCGTCGAGGTCGAAGATCACCGCGGCGATGGGTCGCCCGGCATGGGCTTCTGCTGACGGGACTCCGGTGCTCAGGCGAGCTCCTTCACGACGTCGACCATCGCCTCACCGGCTTCGCTCAGGTTCTGTGCCACCGTGACCCCGGCTGCCGACAACGCGTCCATCTTGGCCTGGGCGGTGCCTTTGGAACCGGAGATGATGGCCCCGGCGTGCCCCATCTTCCGTCCGGGCGGGGCTGTGACCCCGGCCACGTAGGAAACGACCGGCTTGGTGACCGACGAGGCGATGAACTCCGCCGCCTCCTCTTCAGCCGATCCGCCGATCTCCCCGATCATCATGATGGCGCGGGTGTCCGGATCGGCTTCGAAGGCCCGGAGACAGTCGATGAAGCTGGTGCCCGGCACCGGGTCGCCTCCGATACCCACGCAGGAGGTCTGCCCGACCCCATGCTGAGAGAGCTCATGGAGTGCCTGGTAGGTCAGAGTGCCCGACCGGGAGACGATCCCCACCGGGCCACCAGCCATGGCGATGTCGCCCGACGTGATGCCGATGTTGCACTTTCCCGGAGAGATGATCCCGGGGCAGTTCGGCCCCAGAAGCCGGGTGGATGGGAAATCGCGGATCAGCCGGTTGTAGGTCAGGGCCTCGTCGATGGCCGGAATACCCTCGGTGATACACACCACGAACGGCACTCCGGCTGCCGCCGCCTCGATGATGGCATCGGCGGCGAACTTGGGTGGGACGGAGATGAATGACGCGTTGGCGCCGGTGGCCTTCACCGCCTCGGCAACGGTGGCGAAGATCGGAATACCCTCGATCTCTTCGCCGCCCCGCTTCGGGTTGGTGCCGGCAACCACCTGGGTACCGTAGGCCCGGTTACGGAGGCCGTGGTACAGGCCCTGACTGGTCGGGCTGATGCCCTGGACCACCACTTTGGTGTTCTCGTCTACGAAGATGCTCACGACTGGCCTCCGGCTAGGGCAACCACACGGCGTGCGGCGTCGAGCATGGTCGGCTCGGCGACCAGGCGATCGGACAGATGGTCGGCCAGGATCTCCCGGCCGGCGACGGCGTTGGTGCCGTCCAACCTCAACACAATGGGCGAGTGGATCTCCACCCGCTCCAGGGCTTCGAGAATCCCCTTGGCCACCTCGTCCACCAGGGTGATGCCTCCGAAGATATTGACGAAAATGGAGCGCACCGCCGGATCGGAGTTGATGACCTCCAAGGCGGCGGCCATGACGTCAGCGTTGGCGCCACCCCCGATATCCAAGAAGTTGGCTGCCGATCCTCCGCACTGGTTGACCACGTCGAGGGTACTCATGGCCAAGCCGGCACCATTGGCGATGATGCCCACCGAACCGTCGAGGCCTATGTAGTTGAGGCCTCGTTCCTTGGCCCGGGCCTCGCGTTCGTCTTGGACATCGGCTCCGGCGAATTCCTCCCACTCGGGATGCCGGTAGGCGGCGTTGTCGTCGAGGGTGACTTTGGCATCGAGGGCGTGGACCTTTCCCTCCGGTGTGAGGATCAGCGGGTTGATCTCGGCCAGGTCGCAATCGCCTTCGGTGTAACAGGTATAGAGCTTCACCAGCAGCTCGGCCGCCTGGGCCCGGGCCGGCCCATCGAGGTTGGCTCGGTCCACCCACTCACGGGCCGCCTCGAGACTGAGACCGTCCACCGGGTCGACGTGAATCAGGGCGATGGCATCAGGATTGGTCACGGCCACCTCCTCGATCTCGACACCTCCCTCGGCCGACAACATTCCGAGGTGCTTCTTGGCGCTGCGATCGAGCGTGAAGCTGGCGTAGTACTCGCGCTCGATATCCGAGGCGTGCTCGATCCAGAGTCGCTTCACGACGTGGCCTTTGATATCGAGGCCGAGGATGTTCCCGGCATGGGTCCGAACCTCATCAGCGTCATTGGCCAGCTTCACCCCACCGGCCTTACCGCGGCCTCCCACCTTGACCTGCGCCTTGACCACCACGGGGTAGCCGGCCTGATCAGCCTGGACCACGGCATCGTCGACTGTGTCCGCCACCCCTCCTTTGGAAATAGGGATGCCGAACCGGGCGAAGTACTGCTTGCCCTGATATTCGAAGAGATCCACCGGATCCGTTCCTCTCTGTTGGTGCTAACGGTTCTGACTACGTCTGACTACATGATTGTGTAGCTGTGTAGCTGTATTGCTATGTGGAACTACGGCCCATGCGGGCCGACTTGGGTTGGCCTTCAGCCACCTTCTCGGGCGTCGAGCGCTTCGGCCAACCAGGCCCCGATGGCCGGCAACGGCGCACCCGGGGTGAAGACCTCGGCGACGCCCTGTTCTTTCAACACCGGGATGTCGGCCTCGGGGATGATCCCTCCGACCAGGACCAGCACATCGTCTCGACCCTGCTCCCGAAGGCTTTCCATGACCCGGGGGACGAGGGTGAGATGCGCTCCGGAGAGGAGTGACAGCCCCACCGCATCGGCGTCCTCCTGGATCACGGCCTGAACCACCTGCTCGGGTGTCTGATGGAGCCCGGTGTAGATGACCTCGAACCCGGCGTCGCGCAGGGCTCTGGCAATCACCTTGGCGCCGCGGTCGTGCCCGTCCAGCCCGGGTTTGGCCACGACCACTCGATAGGGTCGTTTCACGGAGGCCGATACTAAGCGCTGACGGACCATCAGGCGCCAAACGGCCCTCACCGACCCCGGGCGATGCCTGACAATTGGCCACAGGCGCCTGAGATCGGAAATGGGCGCTGACGCCTGAAATGCCGTGGTACGTTCGGCCTGATTCCCTCGATACGACCCCCCGATTCGGAGGACGCCGTGCCCACGCCGGCTGAAGCCGTGGATCCATCCAACCAATACGCCTCGCACTCGTCACCGTCTTCGTCGCGGCTGGGGGGCTTGGTACAGGTCGCCCGACCTCGTCAATGGATCAAGAACCTCTTGGTGTTCGTGGCACCGGCAGTGGCCGGAGTCCTCTTCCACCAGCACGCCCTGCTGCGTAGCGCGGCGGCATTCGGCATGTTCTGCATTGCCGCCAGCGGCGCCTATTTTCTGAACGACTCCCTTGATGCGGAGGCCGATCGGGCCCATCCGGTAAAACGCCTCAGACCGATTGCCGCCGGCGTGGTGCCAGTTGGGGCGGGACTCGGGATAGGTGTCGGGCTCCTGATCGTCTCGGTCGCCCTCGGCTCCCTGTTGGCCGGTTGGCACATGGCTGTCGTCATGGTCACCTACGGCGTCATCAACACCGTGTACTCGTTGGGGCTGAAGAATGAGCCCATCCTCGACCTGGCCGCGGTGAGCTCGGGGTTTGTGCTCCGGGCGGTTGCCGGCGGCGTCGCCGTCGGTGTGCCCTTGTCCAATTGGTTCCTCATCGTGGCATCGTTCGGATCGTTGCTCATCGTGACCGGTAAGCGATCCGGTGAGAAGCAACTGCTCGCCGATCACCTGACCGATCACACTGATGTGCGACAGACTCTCGGTCTGTACACCGTCTCATTTCTGCAGACGGTCCGCACGCTGTCGGCCGCCGTATCGGTGACCGCCTACTGCCTGTGGGCCTTCGAACGTGCGAGCCAGGTTCACCCCGGACACGACCCCGTGTGGTTTCAGCTGACCATCGTGCCGTTCGTGATCGGCTTGCTCCACGTGGTGCGTATTCTCGACTCCGGCCAGGGGGCCGTGCCGGAAGAACTGGCCATCCACGACCATCGTTTGCAGATCTACGGCGTGGTGTGGGTCGCCTTGTTCGCAGTTGGAATCTACGGATGATGCGCACACGACTCGGTCGACAGGCCCTCCTCACCGGCTGGGGACGCACGGCCCCTTCCTCGGCCGATGTGGTCCACGCCGTCCACCCCGACGTAGTGGACCAGGCCATGAGAATCGCGGCCTCGGAGCCTTCGGCGGGACGCGGGATGATTGCCCGCGGTCTCGGTCGCAGTTACGGCGATGCCGCCCAGAACGCCGGGGGGATCGTGGTGGATGCCACCTGGCTCGATGCCATCCACCACGTGGATTTCGAAAACGGGTTGATCACCGTGGGTGCCGGGGTAAGCCTGGAGACCCTGATGGAGCGGTTCGTCCCCATGGGCTGGTTCGTGCCGGTAACCCCGGGCACCCGGATGGTCACGGTGGGCGGGGCTATCGCCGCTGACATCCACGGGAAGAATCATCATCGAGATGGCAGTTTCTGCTCCCACGTCACCCGGATGACCCTGGTGACACCCACCGGGTCGATTGAACTGTCAGCCCAATCAGACCCTGATCTCTTTTGGGCGACGGCCGGCGGCATGGGGCTCACCGGGGTGATCACCGATGCCACCCTGCAGATGATTCCTGTCGGGACCAGCTACATGTTGGTGGACACGGAGCGAGCTACCGATCTCGACGACGTGATGGGCAAGATGGTCTCCGGCGACGATGGCTACCGGTACTCGGTGGCATGGATCGACTGCCAGTCGACGGGGAGTCGGCTCGGACGCTCCGTGCTGACCCGGGGCGACCATGCCCGCCTCGAAGACCTGCCCGCCCGACTCCGACAGGATCCGGACAAGGCTCGGGCCTTTCATCCCCGCACCCTCATCACGGTGCCCATCACCCCACCCAGCGGCCTCCTCAATCCACTCACGGTCGGGGCATTCAACGAACTGTGGTTCCGCAAGGCACCCAAGCATCAGACGGCAAAACCGCACCACATGACGGGGTTCTTCCATCCCCTCGACGGGGTCGGATCGTGGAACCGGCTCTACGGCCGAAAAGGGTTCCTCCAGTACCAATTCGTCGTCGCCGACCGATACGGCGAAACGGTGCGCCGGGTTATCGAACGGCTCACCTCGTTGAAGCTGGCATCGTTCCTTGCCGTCTTGAAGCGCTTCGGTCCCGGGGACCCGGGACCCCTCTCGTTCCCGATGGCCGGGTGGACCCTGGCCCTCGACCTGCCCGTCGGCTACCACCTTCTCGGCTCCCTTCTCGATGAGCTCGATCAGTTGGTCATGGGAGTGGGTGGACGGATCTACCTGGCCAAAGACTCGCGGGTATCACCCGAGAACTTCGCGGCCATGTACCCACGGCTCGACGAGTGGCGGGCTGTCCGCCACCGGGTCGATCCCGACGGCCTCCTGCGCTCTGACCTCGGACGCCGACTCGGCCTCTGCAGCGACGTCAACACCGAACCGGGACATCTCCGGCCTGGGCCTGGGTCTGGCCAACCAGCACCGAAGAAGAAACGTGCCCCGGCCAAGAAACGGGCGCTCTCCACTCCCATCCCCCCGACAGAACGGACGTCTTCATGATTGACGCCATCGGCAGACCGCAATCACTCCTGGTGCTCGGAGGATCATCTGAGATCGCCCAATCCATCGTGGCCAAGATGGTGCCGGCCCGGTGCCGCACGGTCATCCTGGCCGGACGGGTCGGACCCCGCCTGTCTGCGGCCGCCGACCTTGCCAGATCCGCAGGGGCCGAAGTGGTCGAGACGGTCGCCTTCGATGCAACCGACACCTCGAACCACGTCGAATTCGCCGATGACGTGTTCGACCGGTTCGGCGATATCGATGTGGTCCTGGTGGCCGCGGGCGTGCTGGGGGATCAGAGCGTCGACGAGCACAACCCGGTAGCCGCAGCCGAGGTGATCGCCACCAACTTCGGCGGATTGGCCTCCGCCATGCTGGCAGTCACCGACCGGCTGAGGCGCCAGGGACATGGTCGTCTGGTTGTGCTGTCGTCGGTGGCCGGGCAGCGGGCCCGGAAGGCCAACTTCATCTACGGGGCTTCGAAGGCCGGCCTCGATGCCTTCTCCCAGGGCCTGGGTGACTCGTTGGAGGGAAGCGGCGTCCGGGTCATGATTGTCCGTCCGGGGTTTGTGGTCGGCCGGATGACCGAAGGGATGAACCCTGCGCCGTTCTCGACTACTCCCGATGCGGTGGCTGACGCGGTGGCCCATGGGATCGAGTCGGGGACGACGGTGGTCTACGTGCCTTCCGTCCTGCGGTGGGTGTTCGCAGTCATGCGCCATCTGCCTGGCTGGCTCTGGCGACGCATGCCGGGTTGAGGCCGGATTCGCCGCCGGACCTAACCGTCCAGAACCCGGCGCCGCCGTCGATCGGCTGATCCAGGGGTGTCTCTCTCAGCGAACCCAAGTTGGGCGCATCGCCGAAGTCGAACACTCCACCATCGGAACCGAAGAGCCAACAGCCGCACCGCTCGGCGTCGCCGGCATGGACACGATGGTGGAGTTCAGGAGTTCCGCAGGCATTCATCACCCCGCTCGGCCTGAGCATCGTGACGCGCCAAGTCATTGGCGGGCGAGGCGATCGGCGACAGAGAGATCCCTTCCTGGCAATGGCGATCGGGCGCGGATCGACCTCAGTTTCCAGGTGCTCCCGGCACGCTCCCGGCACGCTCCCGGCACGCCTCAAAGTCAGCCAATGCTGGAGCACCTTCGCGAATCTCCAGGTCACGCGCTCGGACTGGTGATTGTGGCCCTCTTCGGGCCGGTGCTCTGGGGGAGAGGTGAATGGTTGCCAAAGGTGAATATTCAAAGTGTGCCGGTGAGTGTGCCAGGGCTCTCATTCCCAGCTCCCGTCATCGCCCCTCATGGTCGAGTCAGCCACCGAGGGTGGGCAGTGGCTCTACGAACGTGATGGTCGTCGGCACATCACCAACCGAATAGGTCTGCGACAGTCCGGCGGAACCAGGTGGGGTTCCCGGAATCCCGTCGGTCAGCACCAGTTGGGCCCGGGGTGCCGAGCTCGCCACGTACGGCTTGGTGAACATGAACTCCCACTCCCTGGTCACTGTCGGGTGATAGCCGTCTCGGGCGAGCTGAAGGACAAGCCCACTGGCTTCGGGCCATCGGTCGGCGTTTCCCATGACAACCAGGACGCTCCTGTCCGGAACCGACCTCAGGTGGGCGATGGCGAAGGCGCTGAGTTGTCCGATCTCCGTATTCCCGTCCGATTCGATGGCCGCGGAGCCGCGGGCCAACTGCCGACCCACGAAGACGGCGGGAACGATGGAGACGATGGCCATTGCCCACACGAGCGGCGCACGCCACCAGGTCGGTGACGGCGACGTCGTGCGTTCCCGCAGACTCTCTACCGACAACACCCCGATCGCGATTGCTCCGGGTGCGGGCACCAATGCCATCCAATACGTCAGGTAGTCCCCGATCGGCCCCACGATGCGCTCCACCGAAATGACCGACACCACCAGGCCCACGAGAGAGGTGACACTCAGGCCAAGAGCGAACCACCGACGGGAACAACCAGCCCAGATCATTCCTGCCAGGGCCAGACAACCCCAGAACACGAGTGTCTCCTGTCTCCCGATAGCTGCAGTGGTCATCGATGCGGAGGCCGAGAAGTTGCCCCAGGGGACAGCTGTCGTCGAGTTGGCGACTGTCGCCCAGGCTGCCGATAGGCCATGGGTAGATCCGAATTTGGCGGCGGTGACCGACGGCTTGGTGAAGAAATCGTAGAGAGCCGAGAGGTTCCCCGGGTGGCCGGCAAACTCCTGTACCAACGGAGGAATCCAGGCGAAGATCAGAACCACCAGTCCCAGGATGCCCAACATGGCAGGAGTAAGCCCGCGCTCCCGATGGTCCACCTCGCGGTGGTGACGGCGTCGTATCCCTGCCTGCGTCAGATAGCCGATGATGGAACAAACAGCCATCACCCCAACCAGGGGGGCGGTGCCGACGTCCGTCTGAACCACATAGGAGCCCACCACTGCCATCCAGACGACCGAGAGTCCCGACCCCGAGATCGCCCCGGCAGTCAACACCATGACCAGCAGGACGGCGGGAGCCTCGAGGCTAGGATTCCAGAACGTCTCGATGGCATTGGCACCCAGGGCCAGGAGGGCCACGCCCACCACCGCCACCGCCCAGCGTGTCGACCATTCACCGGCGAATCGATGGACCACCATCAACGTGGCCACTATGCAGACCCCGTTGATGAGAAGCGAACCGGCAAGGAGTGAACGCGGGTTGTTGCCCGAGAGGCTGTACACGGGAGCCAGCAGATAGAACAAGGCCGGCCCGGGATGGCTCCAGCCAAAGCGTGAGTAGGGCCCGACTTCCGCATGAAATCTCATGGCATCACCCACCCGGAGTGCCAGGATGGCCTGATCGCCGTAGTGGTAGTACGGACGCCCATAGGTCGTCACCACCTTGACCAGACCCACGACGAAAGCCAGCGACGGAACCACGATGCTGAGCGGCCACGCCGTCCTCGACGAGCGCCGCCGATGGCTGGCCGGATGCTCCCCGCTCATCTGACCACTTGTTACGCTCGCTTCAGCGGTGCCATGCGGAGGAGCAGCTTCTTGCGACCGACACTCCCGAACTGCACTTCGGCCTCCAGGTCGTCGCCGGTACCCCCGGTGCCGATGACGTTCCCCTCGCCCCAGACACCATGGACCACCTTTTCCCCGATGTTCAACCCGAGCAGTTCAGCTCCGGTGGTTGCCGATACCCGCCCCTTTCCAGATCCGGACCCCGGATCTGAATGGGCGACCCCGCGGCCGAACACCGAGCGCCCCGGGGTCCCGGCGTCATCAACGCCGCGCCGCTCGCTGCGACCGAAGGATCCCTGCACTCCGCTTCGGGTGCCCCGGTTCGATCCATACTCGGCAGCGCTACTACCGACGTCGCGGATCAGTTCGGGTGGGATCTCATTCAAAAACCGGCTGGGGATGTTGCTGCTCATATTGCCCCACAGCATCCGGCTCCACGCGTGCGAGACGAACAGAAAACGCTCCGCCCGGGTGATGCCGACGTAACAAAGCCGTCGTTCCTCCTCGAGTTCGACCGGATCTCCGAGAGACCGGAAGTGAGGGAAGATCCCGTCCTCCATTCCCACCATGAACACGGCCGGGAACTCGAGCCCCTTGGCGATGTGCATGGTCATCAGGGACACCTGGCTCCCGTCATCACCCAGCTCGTCGGAGCCTGCAATCAATGCCGTCGCCTCGAGAAACTCCGCCAACGTGGCGTACTGGGAGGCATTGCCGGCCAACTCGTCGACATTCTCCACCCGTCCGAGTGCCTCGATACTTCCATCGGCGAGGAGCTCATTCCGGTATCCGGTCTGCTCGAGGATGGCCACCACCAGTTCCCCCGGGCCTAGCATGGCACCCGCCTCGACGAGTTCGTCACCCGACGACGCCAGCGCCTCGTCGGGGGAGGCCCCTGGCACTGGCAGCTGGTCTCCGGGGGCGATGATCCCACCGGGGGCGATGGCCTCGCCGTCTTGGTCGGTCAACACGGGAACAAGCATCACCAGGCGCAGCTTCTCGAGCAGGTCAGCCAAGCCCATCAACGCCTTGGCTGCCCTTCCCCGTACTCCGGCTTCAACCGCGTGAGCCACTGCTGTGCCGAATGACTCTCCGTTCTGGTTGGCCCAGATCGCCAACCGGGCGACCGAGGTGTCGCCCACTCCGCGTTTGGGAACGTTGACAATCCGGCGCCAGCTCACTTCGTCGTCGGGATTGACCAACACCCGCAGGTAGGCGAGGACGTCTTTTACCTCGCGCCGGTCGTAGAACTTGGTGCCACCCACCACCTGGTAGGGCACCTCTGACCTGACCATTGCCTCTTCGAGTGCCCGACTCTGTGCGTTCGTGCGGTAAAAGACCGCCACGTCGCCCCAAGCCAGATGGTGCTCACGGTGAAGGCGGCCGATCTCATGGGCCACCCACGAGGCCTCGTCGTATTCGTCCTCGGCCCGATACCGGGTGATTCGCTCGCCGACCCCGCGATCAGTCCACAACGTCTTCGGCTTGCGGGACACGTTGTTGGCAATGACCGAGTTGGCGGCATCGAGGATGGTCTGGGTGGATCGGAAGTTCTGGTCGAGGGTCACTACCGTCGAATCAGGGAAGGCCTCCTCAAAAGTGAGAATGTTGGTGATATCGGCTCCCCTGAACCGGTAGACCGACTGGTCGCTGTCCCCGACGACAACGATATTGCGGTGCTCGTCTGCCAACAGCACCGCCAGGGCATTCTGGACGGCGTTGGTGTCTTGGTACTCATCGATGAGCACATGGGTGAACCGCGCCCGGTAGTGGTCGAGCACATCGGGGTGTTGGCGGAACAGGCGCACGGTGTTGAGCAGCAAATCGTCGAAGTCCATGGCGTTGGCTGCCACCATGCGTTGCTGATAGATGTCGAACACGTCAGCGATGCGGCGGTCGAAAATGGTGGCAGCCGCGGCTCGGTACTCAGCCGGTCCCTGCTGTCGCGACTTGGCTTGGCTGATCTGGCCGAGGATGGAGCGGGGAGGAAGCTTCTTCGTATCAACGTCCAGCTCGCGACAGATGATTTCCACCAATCGACGGGAATCGGCATCGTCATAGATGGTGAACGAGCCTTTGTAGCCGAGGCGGTCGCCGTGGGCCCGAAGAATGCGGACACCGGCGGAGTGGAAGGTGGAAACCCACATTCGTTTCCCACGTTCCCCGACCGACTCGACCACCCGCCGGCGCATTTCGTCCGCGGCTTTGTTGGTGAAGGTGATGGCGAGGATCTGCCAAGGTGCCGCATCGCCGCTGGCGATCAGGTGGGCAATGCGCCGGGTGAGTACCCTCGTCTTCCCGGATCCGGCACCCGCAACTATCAACAGTGGGCCGCCGCGATGCACCACTGAGTCGCGTTGGGGCGGAGTCAACCCGGCCACCAAGGCGTCAGGGTCGATCATCCCATCTATCCGATGGTGGCCGGGTGGCCCCGGATGCGAAGTGTTGTCGTGATCGAAGAGCAATCCGGCGCTCCCGTGCGTCACAGTCACTCCCATTCGATGGTACCGGGAGGCTTGGACGTGATGTCCAGTGCCACCCGGTTGACGCCTTCGACCTCATTGATGATGCGTGAGGAGAGGCGTTCCAACACGTCGTAGGGCAGGCGAGCCCAGTCGGCTGTCATGGCGTCGTCACTGGTGACGGCGCGAATTACAATGGGATAGGCATACGTGCGTCCATCACCCATGACCCCGACGGTGCGCACCGCGGGCATCACCGCGAAGCTCTGCCACAGGTCGCGGTAGAGGCCGGCCCGACGGATCTCCTCGACGACAATGGCGTCGGCGGCCCGGAGTATCTCCGCACGCTCCGGCGTGACTTCACCCACGATCCGGACGGCCAGGCCCGGTCCTGGGAACGGCTGGCGCCACACGATGTCGTGGGGAAGCCCCAGTTCTTCACCGACTGCCCGCACTTCATCCTTGAACAGGAGACGCAATGGCTCTACCAGTTCAAAGGTCAGGTCGTCAGGAAGTCCTCCCACATTGTGATGGGACTTGATTTTGGCGGCGCTGTCCGAGCCCGACTCGATCACGTCGGGATACAGGGTTCCCTGCACCAGGTAGTCCACCGCTCCGGGATCGGTCGTGTCACCTGGCTCTCCGGTGCTGGCTTCGAGGTCGCGCGCCACTTCTTCGAATACCCGGATGAACAATTCCCCGATGATCTTGCGCTTTGCCTCCGGATCGGTCACTCCCGCCAGAGCCCCGAAGAATCGGTCGGATGCTTTGGCGTGCACCAGGTTGACGTGGAACTGGCGACGGAAGGTTTCCTCTACCTGCTCTCCTTCGCCTGACCGCATCAGGCCGGTGTCGACGAACACACAGGTCAGCTGGTCACCGATCGCCTTGTGGACCAGCGCGGCCGCCACCGCTGAGTCCACCCCACCCGAGAGGGCGCAGAGGACTCGTGATGAGCCGACCTGGGCCCGAATCTTCTCCACCTGGGACTCGATGATCGAGGTATGGGTCCATGAAGGCGGACAACCGCAGACATCGTAGAGAAAGCGCTCGAGCAGATCGCGTCCTCGCTCGGTATGCACCACCTCGGGATGGAACTGCACCCCGTAGATCCGACGATTGGCGTCGTGGAGAGCGGCCACCTTGGCATCAGGGCTTTGGGCGGTCGGAACGAAACCCTCGGGCACCACTGTGATGGCGTCGCCGTGACTCATCCACACTTCAGCATCGCCGGGCCAGTCGACGAAGATCGGAGACCGCTCCGTGAGGGTCAAGGGGGTGCGACCGTACTCGCCGCGTCCAGTTCGAGCCACTTCCCCGCCCAGTTGCAGGGCAAGCAGCTGGGCGCCGTAACAGATACCGAGTATCGGAATGCCGGTGCCATAGATAGCCGGGTCGATCTGTGGAGCCGGAGTTTCGTTGACCGACTTGGGCCCTCCCGACAGAATGATGCCCTGCGGTCTCCGGGCCACCATCTCGGCGGCCGAGATCGTGTGCGAGACGATCTCCGAATAGACGTGGGCTTCCCGCACCCGCCGAGCGATGAGCTGCGCATACTGGGCACCGAAGTCGACGACCAGAACCGGTCCGTCGACGAGAGGACCAGCCGCGCTCGGCGGGGAAGGGCTCAATGGCCCATGCCGACACCCTGCGCACGCTGCAGGTCTTTGCCCTCTGTCTGCAAGGCCGGAGCCACCATCACCTCGGCTTTTTGAAACTCCTTGACCGTCTCATACCCGCATGTCGCCATGGCGGTGCTCAACGCTCCGAACAGGTTCATGCGCCCGTCGTTCTCGTGGGCAGGGCCGAGGAGAATTTCACGGAGCGTGCCCCGGGTGGTCGTCTTGACCCGAGCTCCCCGAGGCAGCGTGGGATGGAAGGTTGCCATGCCCCAGTGGTAGCCGCGGGCCGGTGCCTCCACCGCAGAGGACAGGGGCGAACCCAACATCACGGCATCGGCACCGCAAGCGATGGCCTTGGCGATGTCACCACCCTTGGACATACCACCGTCGGCGATCACGTGGCAGTAGACCCCGGTCTCGTCGAGGTGGCGCATCCGGGCACCGGCCACGTCGGCGATGGCGGTGGCCTGCGGAACTCCAATGCCCAGGACACCCCGGGTGGTGCAGGCGTTGCCGGGCCCGACTCCGACCAACACACCCACCGCGCCGGTGCGCATCAGGTGGAGGCCGGCTTGGTACGAGGCGCACCCGCCTACGATCACCGGGATCTCGAACTCGCGGATGAAGCGCTTCAAGTTGAGTGGCTCGACGGTCTTCGAAACGTGCTCCGCCGACACCACCGTGCCTTGGATCACCAACAGGTCCAACTCTGCAGCCAGCAGGGCCGGGGCGAACAGCTCCGTCTTCTGGGGGGTGACCGAGGCAGCGGTGGTGACGCCAGCCGCGCTCATCTCTTTGATCCTCTCGGTGACCAATCCCATCTTCACCGGCTCGGCGTACATCTGTTGCATGCGAGCTGTTGCCTTCTCGGTCGGCAACTCCCGAATCTCATCGAACAGGTTGGTGGGATCCTCGTAGCGGGTCCATAAACCCTCCAGATTCAAGACGCCGAGCCCACCGAGGCGTCCGATCTCAATGGCAGTCGCCGGGCTGACCACGCCGTCCATGGCCGAGGCCATAAGTGGTAGTTCGAAGCGGTAGGCGTCGATCTCCCAACTGATGTCGACATCCTCAGGGTCCCGGGTTCTCCGGCTGGGAACGATGGCGATGTCGTCGAACCCATAGGCCCTCCGCCCTGATTTGAAGATGCCAATCTCTAATTCAGCCACGTCTCTATCCTCCGGCCCATGGGTGCGATTCCTCGAACGACCGCTCGGCAACTCTCCACAAACCTTGCCGATCAGCTTCCCCCTAGGATACCGCTTGGCGTCCCTCCTCCCGGCGAGGGTTGGCGGGAATTCTGCTCACCACGAGAAGGGGCCGGGTAACCCCAGGGTGAGGCAGAGCAACTCCACCAGAACCCTGGCCGTGGCACCCCAGATGATCTCCCCGCCCGAATGGAAAAACCAGACCGGAAACTCACTCCCGGGCGATCCTCCAAAAACCGGCCGACCAGGGACGGACCACCACTCCTCCACAAAAACGCCCTCTTCCAACAACTCGGACAGGGCTACATCGAAGATCCGGGCCACCTCGTCGGGCCCGGCGAACAGGGTCGGGCGCCTGGCGAGAATGGCCACGACCGGTGTCATCATGGTGTTGGATGAAACGGTGGGCATGGCGGCGAGGTGGCCGATGATGTCGACCGAAGTCGGATCGAGCCGAATCTCCTCGTAGGCCTCGCGCCGAGCACCCTCATCCACGGATTCACCGGCGTCGAGGCGACCACCCGGAAACGCCACTTCTCCCTGGTGGGAACGGAGCCGGCTGGATCGCACTGTCAGAATCACCCGTGCCTCACCATCCTCTTCGAACAGACTGACCAGGACGGCCGCCGGATTCGCGCCGATGGCAATTCCCGAGATGGATCGGATGGATTCGGCGATCTCGCGGTCACCGCTCGTACCGACATCGTTCGATGCATGACCCTCGATCACCCCCCTCACCCGATCGAGTGTGAGGTGGCGGCGAGCCTGGTGTGATAATTCCGCCCATGGGGCGGGACCGCCGAGACGAGCGGCCGGCGGGCGGGGAATGACCTGGGGACCCGATGGTGGACCGGGGGGAGATAAGGACATGCGCGCCCAAGGTTACGGGTAGACCATGCGCAGCCGTCCGGATCCCGGTAGCGTGACGACACTGACACCCACCGGGCGCCACGAGTGAACAACCTGCGGGAGGCAACTAATGGCCGAGGATGAACCACAGTACGGGCAGGCCGGGGTGGCGCAGTTCCCGATCACTACTGCGCTCGAGTTTCCCGAGTGGCCCGTCCAGCGGAGCCTGGGCATGGTCTTCGGCGTGGTGGTCCGGTCCATGGGGATGGCCAAAGGTATCACCGCCGGGTTCAAGGCCATGGCCGGAGGTGAAGTGAAGCAGTACACCAGGCTCGTCGAAGACAGCCGGCGGCACGCCATGGATCGCATGATCGAAAATGCCCGACTGCTCGGCGCCAATGGCATCATCTCCATGCGATTCGACTCGTCTGAGGTGGGCCAGTCACTGACCGAGATCGTCGCCTACGGCACCGCGGTCATCGTCGGCGCTGGATAAGCCCGGGTAGGGCCAACGTGGTCGTGATCTTCATACTTATCGGGCTCGCCGTCATCGGAGTGGTGATCTACAGCATCTTTCTCCGTCGCCATGGCGAGACCGACCAACCTCAACCCGACTGGCGACCGACCGACGAGGTGTTCAACGACCCTTCCACCAATCGGGTCATGCGGGTGTGGTTGGACGGGTCAGGTGAGCGTCGCTATGTGGCGGAAGCAGATCGTCCGGCCACCTGAGCCGGCCACCTGAGCCGGCCACCTGAGCGCCCGACCCGTCCGCAGTCCCGGGTCCCCGGTCCGGTATTCCGGCCCGCGTGAGTAGGCGCTGGGACATGTCAAAGGCCGGGCCCACAGGGACCCGGCCTTTGATGAGACACCTGCCGCCGGAGCGGCACCCGTGTCGGGGTGTTACATCATTCCACCCATTCCACCCATTCCACCCATTCCGCCACCCATGGCAGCGGCAGCGGCTGCCGCGGCTGCCGGGTCGGACTTCTCGGGCTTGTCGGCCACCAGGGCCTCGGTGGTGAGCAACAGACCGGCGATTGATGCCGCGTTCTGCAGAGCCGACCGGGTGACCTTGGCCGGGTCGATGACGCCCGCCTTGACCAAGTCGACCAGCTCGCCGGTGATGGCGTTCAGGCCGATGGAACCAGTTTCGGCCTCCACCTGGCGCACATAGACCGAGCCTTCGAGGCCGGCATTGTTGGCGATGGCCGCCAACGGTGCAGCCAGCGCCTTGGCCACAATCGACGCTCCGGTCGCCTCGTCGCCCTTGAGCGACTCGATGACCGCGTTGACTGCCGAGCGGGAACGAAGCAGTGCCGTCCCTCCTCCGGCCACGATGCCCTCCTCGACCGCAGCGCGAGTGGCCGACAGCGCATCTTCGATGCGGTGCTTCTTCTCTTTCAGCTCGACCTCGGTAGCGGCACCCACCTTCACGACGGCTACGCCACCGGCAAGTTTGGCCAGACGCTCTTGGAGCTTCTCCCGGTCCCAGTCGGAGTCAGTGTCCTCGATCTCACGCTTAATCTGCGCGATGCGACCCTTGACGTCGTCCTCGTTACCGCCACCTTCCACAATGGTGGTGTCGTCCTTGGTGACGATGATCCGCCGGGCGTTGCCCAACAGGTCGACAGTGGTGGTGTCCAGCTTCAAGCCGATCTCCTCGGAGATCACCTGACCACCGGTGAGGACGGCCATGTCCTGCAGCATCGACTTACGCCGTTCGCCGAAGCCCGGGGCCTTCACAGCCACCGACGTGAACGTGCCACGAATCTTGTTGACCACCAGAGTTGCCAGAGCTTCACCCTCGACATCCTCGGCCACGATCAGCAGCGGCTTACCGGCCTGCATGACCTTCTCGAGCACCGGGACCAGATCGTGAACCGAGCTGATCTTCTGGTTGGCGAAGAGGATGACCGGGTCGTCGAGGACGGCCTCTTGGCGCTCGGCATCGGTCACAAAGTACGGAGACAGATAGCCCTTGTCGAACTCCATCCCCTCGGTGAA
>Ga0097691_1000570_pt1 | contig 31249 bp, 30 predicted proteins | sample NGESurdeep072012_8_FD_72858 | JGI IMG/M metagenome (GOLD analysis project Ga0097691, IMG submission 72858) | Arctic peat soil microbial communities from Barrow, Alaska - NGEE Surface sample 210-1 deep-072012 | ecosystem: Environmental > Terrestrial > Soil > Wetlands > Peat ... | reverse complement strand
GTCGAGCGTGCGATTGATGCCAAGAACAACCATGCCCACGCGGAGGCGGTTGCGACGATCGCCAGGGTTCGCCGGCTGATGGTGGCGGCTGGTCATGAAGAGGCGTTCGCGCCATACGCGGTGCAGCTTCGGGCGAGACACAAGGCAAAGCGCAACCTTATGAAGCTCTTCGACCAGCGCCGTTGGTGAGAAGGCACTGGCAAGCTTTGCCGGATCGGTGTTGTCCAAGGCTCAATATCCGATACGCTTGTTTAGGGTTGTATGCTAGACCTTACTAAGGTGGTGAGTATGTCACGGGTTGTCCGACAGCGCTGGACCAGCGATTTCGCCGCGCCCACGCGCCGGGGGAACAGGTCGTGTGAGTACGAGGCGTACGTTCCCGACCTTCTCGTAGGCCGGAACATCATGCTGGACGGCGACGTCGCAGCAGACGTCGCCGATGCAGAGTCCGCCATCGCGCGGCTCAACGTGGCGGCCACCAGCCTGATAGACACTGAGGCCTTGGCGCGCATCCTGCTCAGGGCAGAGTCGGTCGCGTCTTCCAAGATCGAGGGGCTGGAGGTGGGCGCTCGCCGCCTGCTACGCGCTGAGGCCGCACGCGGCCTGGGCGACGCCCCGAGCGACGTGACTGCGCTGGAGGTGCTCGGCAACATCGACGCGATGGTCGCTGCTATCCGGAGCGCAGACGAAGGCGAACCGATGACGATCGCGCTGCTGCTCGACCTGCATCGAAGACTGCTTGCCGGGACCAGGCTCGAAGCGCACGGAGGCCGTCTCCGGGAGGTCCAGAACTGGATCGGTGGCAGTGACTACAACCCTTGCAGTGCAGCGTTCGTCCCCGCGCCCCCGGAGCTTGTCGAACACCTCATGGTGGACCTTGTGGCGTTCTCCAACAGCGACACGCTTCCTGCGGTCGCCCAGGCCGCGGTGGCACATGCGCAGTTCGAGACTATCCACCCGTTCGTCGACGGCAACGGACGGACCGGCCGGGCACTGATTCACCTCATCTTGCGCCGTCGCGGCTTGGCGCCACGGGTGCTGCCGCCCGTATCTCTCATCCTCGCCACCTGGGCCAAGGACTACGTCGGCGGGCTGGAGGCCAGTCGCTACCGGGGTTCCTCGAAGATCCCTGCGGCCCACACGGGAACCAACTTGTGGATCGGTCGGTTCGCCGGCGCGTGTACGCGCGCCGCGGCGGACGCGACCTCGTTCGAGCACCGAGCGCAAGGGATCGAGGCGGGTTGGCGAGACCGACTCGACAAGGTCCGGGCTCGCTCCGCCACCGACCTGTTGCTCCGTGCCCTGGTGGGAGCGCCGGTCGTCACGGTGAACAGCGCAGCCGACCTGATCGGACGCAGCTTCGTCCAGACCAACCAGGCTGTCGCCCGACTGGTCGAGGCGGGCATCCTGCACCAGGTGACGGTGGGGCGGCGAAACCGCGCATTCGAGGCTCCCGACATCATCGACGCCTTCACCGACCTTGAGCGCCAGCTCGGCAGTCCCGCAGGTGACACCCGTACATCAGATCCTGTGCGTCGGGTGCCTGCCCGGCGACAGAGATGAGCGGCTGGCCTCATGGCTCCCAGCCTGCGGTTCAGCGTGGGGGTTCAGCTCAGGTGGAGCACGACCGTGTGGGGGTTCAAGTCGGGTAAGGCCATCGATGATTGTGAATATCTGCAGGTCAGAGACTCGAACAAGTGTCCGGAGGGGGACTTGTCCACCTGGGACACACACCTTCGACGTCTGGCTTCAGTCCTAGCCGCTGTGTCTTCAGGGCTCTGAGTTCTGGCCCCTATCCGAAGGTCTGCGGCCGGACGGCCGCCTGACTGCATTGGGAGCTCGGTCGGGGCGTGAGCCGCGGACCGGGTCGGGCACGCGACGACGTGATGGCCCACATCTGTGGAGAAGTTGTGGGAATTGCTCAGTGACTACAAGCGACATCTCAGTTGCGCTGGGTTGGCTGTCAGCAGGAACAAGCCGTGCGCCTGCGGACTTCGCCCCAGCTCATCTATGGGCTACCGGCACCGCTCGTCTATCAAGATGGTGGCACCGACGGCGTTCAGCGCGTCCTCGAAGAGTGCGAAGTGGTGCCCGCACCAGAGCAGCGAACCGCCCTGCATCATCGCAGTCTCGACCACTGCACGAGCTGAGCAACGGTCACATAGGTCGGCGGCTGTCAGTGTCCCAGTGGGTTTCTTGTCGAGTGAGGTCTTCATCTCAGCGATCCCTCCGCGTCCGTCTGGAGATTTCTTTGACACCACCTGCGGTTCGGCTCACCGCGCCAAGAGCCTCACTCGTACTGGCCCCCGATCTGAAGCACGGTTCTGCTACGACAACGACATCATCTCGCCTGACGGGAAGTAAGCAAAGACTTCGAGGAGACTCACCTCAAGTGTTCGCGAAGCGGGGCGCGTGCCTGGGGGGGAGAAGTGCTCGCGAAACTTGGGTCTGCCTCGGCCGGCTGCTGCCTCAACGATCTCGTTCGCTGGCGTCCCGGGTGTCATCTTGTCGTTGCTGAAGACTCCTGGGAACTTCTGAGGTGCGACGCCCAAGCCGATGGATTCGACCGGTCGTCGCACCAGTGGCCAGGGCAGGGTGGAGAACGGTCCGCCGGTCAGCCATACAGGGACAGCGGTAGCGACTCACCGCTCAGATCACGAATGCGCGGTCTTCTCGACCATCGCGTGCGAGGAGCCGACGGCCACCGCCAACGCGAAGCGTCGACGCCGGTGTCGTGGACGAACTGAGCAGCCTGCGCGGGGTCTGTGCGCACGCCCGGTGCGTGGGCCCCGTTCTTGCCGCCGACCTCACCTAGCTCGGCTTCGATCCAGATGCCGTTGGCTCGGCCCCACTCGACCGCTTGGCGGGTGAGTTCACGGTTGGTGTCGAAGTCGTGATGCGAGCCGTCGTACATGACCGAGGAGTAACCAAGTTCCGGCGCGAGTCGCATGAGATCGACGTCGGTGATGTGGTCGAGATGCAGTGCGACGTCAGCGGAGGAGGCGCGGGGCCACTTCGACGGTCGCCGGGGCGATCGCGTGGGCGTGGCCGTGGTATTTGATGGCGTTCTCGCTGAGCTGCAGGATGACCGGCAGTCCGGCCCGTTCGGCGCCGGCGACGATGCCTTCGGCGTGCTCGATCGTGATGACGTTGAAGGCGGCGACGGTGCTTTCGGCGTGAGGGCCCATGAGTTCGTGGATCGTGATGATTGGCATGGCCAACATCTTGACGCAGAGCCCAACCATACGCAACGATCCCAATCAAACGCCAGGAATGTTCCAACCGAACGCACGGTCCGTGCCATCATTCGCTGCGAAGTCGTGTTCCGGGGCAAGGAGGCCTCTAGGTGACGAAGGGGAGCACGTTGCTGGTGGCTGAGCGCCGCCAGGAGCTTCTCAACACGGTTCGCACTCTCGGTCGTCTTGAGGTCGCCAGGGCAGCTTCCGAACTCAGAACGTCGACCGAGACGATCCGCAAGGACCTCGTTGCCCTCGAGTCCCAGGGCTTGCTGAGGCGCGTGCATGGTGGCGCCCTCCGCGTACCTTCGATGACGTTCGAGCCCGATGTCGCGAGTCGGACGGAGAATCTGAAGGAGAAGCACCGTATCGCCGCCAGGGCCATCGAGGAGGTCCCGGAGGGTGGGGCCATCTTCATCGACGCGGGGTCCACGACCCTGGTCTTCGCCGAGCTCCTGGAGGGCAGGGCCGGTCTGCGCGTATTCACCAACGCGCTCACGGTGGCCCGGATCCTCGCCGGCAAGCCTTTCCTGAGCTGCCACACGCTGGGTGGGCGGGTTCGCCCGAAGACCCTCGCCGAGGTCGGCTCATGGACCGAACGCCTGTTGGACGACTCCCACTTCCACTTCGACGTCGCATTCGTCGGCACGAACGCGATCTCCTTCAGCCGCGGGTTGTGCACCCCCGACCCCGAGGAGGCGGCCGTCAAGCGGGGCATGATCGTCAACTCCGAGCGGGTGGTGCTGCTCGCCGATCACACCAAGTTCGGCCAGAACTCGCTCGTCAAGTACGCCGACCTCGCCGAGATCGACCTGGTCATCACCGGTGTCGAAATTGAGGACGAGCACCAGATGGCGCTGATGGACGCCGGCGTGGACACGGAGATCGCATGATCGTCACTCTTACTCCGGCCCCCGCGATCGACTGGACCATCGAGGTTGACTCGTTCGAGCTCGGGGCTGTCAACCGCGCGGTTCGGTCCAGCCGCGAACCGAGCGGCAAGGGGGTGAACGTCTCATGGGCGCTGCACCGCGCCGGAGTCCCCACCCGTGCGGTCTTCCCAGCAGGCGGTTGCACGGGTGAGCTCATGGCCGGCGTGCTCTCCGAGGCCGGACTTGAGCACGTCATCGTCGACACCGGGCGAGATGTGCGTACGAACATCACCCTGATCAGCCCCGGATGCTCCACCAAGCTCAACGACCGGGGGACCGCGCTGTCCGAGGAGCAGACCACCCGGTTGCGGGAGGCGATCATCGGCGCGAGCGTCGGCGCATCGGTCGTGCTCATCTGCGGCAGCCTTCCGGCAGGGGCTCCTGCCACGTTCGTTCGCAACATGGTGCGCACCCTCAAGGCGTCCGGGGTCGACGTGGTCGTCGACGTCTCAGGAGAAGCCCTCGAGCTGGCCCTGGCGGCTCGGCCCGACCTCATCAAGCCCAACGTGGACGAGCTTGCCGAGCTCGCCGGCCGTCAGCTCGGCACACTCGGCGACGTCGCCACCGCCGCGGAAGAGGCCCGTGATCGCGGCGCCGGAGCCGTGCTCGCGAGCCTCGGGGCCGACGGCGCTCTCCTCGTTGACGGCGAGGGCGTCCTGTACGCCCGCGCCACCGACATCCCCTTCGTCAACTCGGTCGGAGCAGGGGACGCACTCCTGGCCGGCTTCTTCGGTGGCGGGCAAACGCGGCAGGAGCGGCTCGCCACGGCGATGCTCTGGGCCTCCAGCGCGGTGGCACACCACACCACGCTCTTTCCCATCCGGGAGGACCTCGCCGAGCGCATCGCCGTACATGAGCTGACCACACCCGAGCAGCTGCTGGCCGAGCCCTCGGCGGCGCTGGCCAGGGTGAAAGGCCAATGACCATGGGTGAGAACGTTGCCCTGGGCATCGACGTGGGGACCACCAGGATCAAGGCCGAAGTGGTCGGGCTGGATGCTTCTGAGCTGCACTGCGAATCGGCCCTCACCCCCTGGCAGCAGCGGGCCGACGGCACCCAGGCCGACCTCGACGAGCTCGCGGACGTGGCCGTCGCGGTCGCTACAGCGGCAGCCGACTGGGCGCAGGCCGCCGGGCACAAGGTCGTGTCCATCGGGGTGACCGGCATGGCCGAGACCGGTGCCCTGCTCGATGCCCACTCGCGCCCGCTCGCCCCGGCCTTTGCGTGGCACCACACCCTGGGGGATCCGGTCCGGGTGCAGGAGGCTCTCGGCCGTCAGCACTTCATGCTCACCACCGGGCGGGACTGCTCGATCTCTCCGTCCATCATCAAGCTCGACATGTTGCGCCAACGGGGGCACCGTTTCACCCCGGGGCAGCGCTGGCTGAACATCCCCGACTACATCGCCTGGCGGCTCTGCGGGGTGCAGGCCGCCGAGATCTCCACCTCCTCCCGCACCGGTCTGGTCGACATCGCCGCGCGGACATGGTGGGACGAGGCACTGGAGTTCCTCGGTGCCGGCCGGTGGCTTCTGCCCGGAGAGCTCGCGCCGGGCGGGACGCTGCTGGGACGCACCTTGCCCTCCCTGCCCGCTTCGCTACAGCACGCAAACGTTGGCACAGGGGGTCATGACCACCCGGTCGGGGCACTGGCAGCCGGTGACAGCCTTCCCGGATTCCTTGGACTGTCGCTCGGTACGGCCGAGGCACAGGTGCGCATCATCACCCCCGACCTCACCCCCGAGGCCATCATCACGGTGGTGAAGGGTGGCGGCACCGTCGACTGGCATCCGCTCGGCGACCGGTGGACCGTCCTCGGAGCGCTGCCGACCGGTATCACGCTTGCCCGGCTCGCCACCCTGCTGGGGTGTGAGACGGTCGCAGACCGGATGGCACTGAGTAGAGCGGCCCTCGACTGTCCCGACCCCGGCCCCGAGCTCCACCTCGACAACGTCACCTTCGACGGCTTCGACCTGCGCGGGATCACCGGCGGGGTGTCCCGGCCCGCCGTGTGGCGTCGTGCCGTGGAGGAGCTGGTTGGGGACTCCAGCGCGCTCATGGCCCGGATGGAAGCCGTCCTTGGTCCGTATGCCCACGCCGCAGCTTTCGGCGGCTGGCTCAACGATCCGCTTGTCTCACAGGTTCGCCGCGCCCAGCTCGGACCCGACGCCGTCATGGCCAGCGTCCTCGAGCCAGGGGCGGTCGGCGCCGCGATGCTCGCAGCCTGGGCGGCAAGAGAAATTGTCAGCCCACCCGGCTGGTCCCAGTCATGAATCCACTACGACCGTTCCGAACAAGGCAGAAGGGAAATGGCATGTCAAGAAACAGAGCAAAGGCTCTTGCGGTCACGGGAATCGTGGGGCAATGGTCCTCAACGCGTGCAGCGGCGCCAACACCTCGGGGGGCACCGTTGCCTCCGGCAAGAGCGGTGGAGGCGGCGCGCTCAACGTCCTGATGGTGGGCAACCCCCAGATGAATGACCTCGAGAAGCTGGCCCCCGCCAACTTCACGAAGAAGACCGGCATCAAGGTCAACTTCACCATCCTCCCGGAGAACGAGCTGCGTGACCGGGTCGCCCAGGACGTGGCCACCAAGGCCGGCCAGTACGACGTGGTCACCATCGGCGCCTACGAGGGCAGTGTCTGGACTGCCAACGACTGGCTCACCAACCTGCAGCCGGCAGCCGAGAAGGACACCGCATTCGCTGTCGGTGACATCCTGCCGGCCATGAAGAACGTGCTGTCCAAGGACAACAACTTCTATGCCATTCCGTTCTACGGTGAGTCGGCGTTCACCATGTACCGCAAGGACCTCTTCGACAAGTACGGCCTGACCATGCCGGCCGAGCCGACCTGGACCGACATCGAAACCCTGGCCGCCAAGCTCAAGGGCAAGGAGGCCGGCGTCTCCCCCGTCTGCATGCGTGGCCTGCCCGGCTGGGGCGAGAACATGGCTGTCGTGGGCAGCATGATCAACTCCTTCGGCGGAACCTTCTTCAACGCCGACTGGAGTGCCCAGATGAGCTCGCCGGGCACCGCGAACGCCATCAAGTACTACGTCAACTTGGTCAAGAAGTACGGCGAGACCGGGGCAACCCAGGCTGGTTTCACCGAGTGCCTCAACAACTTCGCCCAGGGTAAGTCGGCCATCTGGTTCGACGCGACCTCGGCGGCCAACTCGGTGGAGTCCCCGGCCTCGTCCAAGGTGGTCGGCAAGGTCGGCTACGCCGATGCTCCGCGCGACAAGGCTCGGGCCGGCTGGGTGTGGGCGTGGGCGTGGGCCGTGCCGAAGACCACCAAGAACGTGGACAACGCCTGGAAGTTCATCTCCTGGGCCTCGGGCAAGGGGTACGAGTCGGAGGCCGGCTCCCAGCTCGGCTGGACTCGCGTCCCTGACGGCAAGCGCCAGTCGACCTTCGCCATCCCCGAGTACAAGGCAGCCACGAAGGCCTACAGCGCGCAGATGCTCAACGCCCTGGAAAAGTCCGACCCGAGCAACTGTGGTGTGCAGCCGCGTCCAGCGCCCGGCTGTCAGTACCTGGCGATCCCCGAGTTCGCCGACCTGGGAACCAAGATCGGCCAGGAGGTAAGTGCGGCCCTGGCTGGTCAGGAGACCGTCCAACAGGCCGTGGATGCCTCGCAGAAGCTGGCCGAAGCGGTTTCGGCCAAGAAGAAGTAGCAGTCACCGGTAAGAAACAGTCCTGATTGGTGCGGGGCGGACGCCCCTAGCAGCTCCGCCCCGCACCAATCCACGGAGGCCCCACATGTCCACCGCCACCAGCACGCCCCCCGCCGCCCCGGGCAGCATTGCTACGGCGCGCAAGAAAGCTGAAGCCAGAGAGAAGATTCTCGGCCGTCGCCGACGCCGGCCCCTGATGCCGGCGCTGATCTTCCTTGTCGTCGTCACCCAAATCCCCTTCGTGGTGACTATCGGCATGTCCTTCCTCAACTGGAACATCATGTATCCCAAGGACACCGGTTTCGGGGGCCTCTCGAACTATGCGGAGGTCCTCAGCGACCCCCGCATGCGGGCGGCGATGTGGAACACCGTCGTCATGGTCACCTCCAGTGTCTTTCTGTCGCTGGTGATCGGCACCGGGCTCGCCCTGTTGCTGAACCGCAAGTTCTTCGGACGCGGCATCGTCAGGACGTTGCTGATCACGCCCTTCCTGATCATGCCGATGGCGTCGTCGCTGATGTGGAAGCACCTCATCTACAACCCCGACTACGGCATGTTCAACGGTTTCCTGGCGTGGCTCGGCCAGACCTTCGGCTTCGACGCACCACAGCCCGTGTGGGTGAGCGCAGCGCCGATGGCTGCCATCGTGGTCACCCTGACCTGGACCTGGACCCCGTTCATGATGCTCATCACCCTGGCCGGCCTGCAGTCCCAGGACTCCGACATCACGGAGGCCGCCACAGTTGACGGTGCCGGTGCCTGGCAGCAGTTCCGCTTCCTGACACTGCCCCACCTGCGCCAGTACCTCGAGCTGGCCACCGTGCTCGGCATCATCTACCTCCTCAACACCTATGACCAGGTGTTTGCGATCACCCAGGGTGGTCCGGGGTCCGCAACGACCAACCTGCCGTACGAGATCTACCTCACCGCCTTCCGCAAGTATGACTACGGCGAGGCGGCGGCGGCCGGCGTGATCATCGTGATCATCAGCGTCATCGTGGCCAACTTCGGCATGCGACTGGTCAGCTCGCTTGTCACCATCGAGACGGGGAAGAAGCGATGAGCACCAAGACTGTTACCCAGGCAAAGCACGTGCGTCGCAAGACCCGCCGTAAGCCAGGAGAGGGCGGTCCGCTGGGAGTCCTCGCCTGGGTGCTGGCGCTGTGCGCCTTCGCGCCCATCGCCTTCCTGGTGCTGACCTCATTCCACGCCGAGGTTGACGCGGCGACCTCGCCACCGAACCTGCTGGCTCCGCTCACCCTGGATGAGTACCGCCTTGTTTTCAGCCGCAACATCACGCCGTACATGCTCAACTCGCTGATGGCCGCCGGCTTCTCAACGCTGTTGGTCGTCGTGCTAGCGGTTCCAGCGGCGTACGCCACCGCGGTCAAGCCGATCGGGAGCGTGCGGGGCGTGCTGGGGTGGGTCCTGTCAACCAAGTTCCTGCCGATGATCGCGGCCCTGCTGCCGGTCTATCTGGTCTTCCAGTACCTGGGCCTGCTGGACAACATATTCGCGCTGGCCATCTTCTACACCGGCATGAACCTGCCGGTGGCGATCTGGATGATGCACTCGTTCATGGCGGAGATCCCGAAGGACGTGCTGGCGGCCGCGGAGGTGGACGGGGCTTCCCTGCCCCTGATCCTGCGCAAGATCGTGCTGCCACTGGCCAGCCCGGGCATCGCCGCCACGGGGCTGATCTGTTTCATCTTCGCGTGGAACGAGTTCCTCTTCGCCCTCAATCTGACCGCGACCAAGGCCAGCACCTCGCCCGTCTATCTCGTCAGCTTCATCACGAGTGAAGGTCTTTTCATAGCCCAGCTGTCCGCAGCTGCGCTGGTGGTGTCCATTCCCGTCATCCTCGTCGGCTGGGTGGCCCAGGACAAGCTCGTCCAGGGTCTGTCGCTCGGCGCCGTGAAGTAGAGGAGTCCGTATGAGCAGCATGATGCGCGTCGTCGCCGAGCAGATCGGCCGAGTCGGGGTGAGCGAGGTGCCGGTGCCCTCGCCGGGGCCGGGCCAGGTCCTGGTGCGTGTCGCCCTGGCAGGGGTCTGTGGCTCCGACACCCACGCGGTGGCCGGCCATCACCCGTTGCTCGCACCGCCGTACTACCCGGGCCATGAGGCGACCGGAACGGTTGCCGAGGTGGGTCCCGAGGTGGCCTTCCCAGCGTTGGGGCAGCGGGTGATGCTCAAGCCCAACGTTTGCTGCGGCGAGTGCGTGAACTGCCGGGCCGGTCGGACCAATGTCTGCCAGGACCTGCGGTGGATCGGGTGCGATCCCTCCGGCGCGCTCCCCGGTGCGATGGCGGACTATCTCCTTGCACCGGCCGGCAACCTGTATGCCGTCCCCGACGAGGTCACCGACCGGCAGGCGGTGCTGGTCGAGTGCCTGGCCACCGGTGTCCATGCGGCCCGCATCGCCGGTGACGTCACCGGTGCGCGGGTGGTGGTGCTGGGGGCCGGCACGATCGGGCTGTTCGCCGTGATGGCGGCCCGCCGGGCCGGGGCCGGGACCATCGTGGTGACCGACCTCGACCTCCACAAGCGTGAACGTGCACTGCGCCACGGGGCCGATGTCGCGGTGGATGCCGCCGCGCAGGGCTTCGCCGACGATGTCCGGGCCGGGCTCGGCGGCCCGGCCGACGTCGTCTTCGACTGTGTGGCCAACGAGTACTCCGTGCCGCAGGCCGTGTCGGTGCTGCGACGCTCCGGCACGCTTTTGGTGGTCGGGGTGCCGCCGCGCGACTTCGCGATCCCGATGCCACTGGTGCAGGACTGGGAGCTGCGGGTCCAGGGCTGCGCCAACTACACCGAGGAGGACATCGTCACCGCGCTCGGGATGGCCCGGGATCTTCCCGAGGAGGAGATCATCTCCGACCGCTTTCCTTTCGCGGAGGCGGCATTGGCATTTGAGCTGGCCGCGCGCAATACCTCGGGCAAGGTCGTTGTCGGACCTGGTGCGGGCCACTGATGCGTGCCCTCGAACTGACGGGTCCGGGACAGCACCACCTCGTGGAGCTGCCCGACCCGACGCCGGGACCGGACGAGATTGTTGTCAACGTCGAGTCCTCGGGGGTCTGCGGCACCGACCTGCGGATCGTCCAGGGGGACTACGGGCACATCTCGTTCCCGCTGGTCATTGGCCACGAGTTTGGAGGCCATGTGAGCGCCGTGGGGGAGAGGGTGACCGGTTTCGCGCCCGGCGACCTGGTGGGTGCCGACCCCAACACCTACTGCGGGGACTGCGAGTGGTGCCGTCGCCGGGCATACAACTTGTGCGAATACTGGACCGCAGTCGGCATCACCCGGACGGGTGCCTTGGCCGAGAAGGTGGCAGTGTCAGCCCGTCTGGCGGTGCGGTTGCCCGACTCTCTGGACGCCGAGACAGCCGCCCTCATCGAGCCTCTCTCGTGCGTCCTGCACGCCATGGAACGGGGGGAGGTCGAGGGGGACCGCACGATGCTGGTGTATGGGGCCGGAGCCATCGGACTGATGGCCCTGGTGGCAGCTCGGGCCCGGGGCCTGGACGTCTGTGTGGTCGAGCCGCACGAGAGAAGGCAGGCCCGAGCGCTGGAACTCGGCGCTGCTGCCAGCGCTTGTGATGTCGCCGGGCTCGGCACCGACGAGCAGTTCGACTACGTCCTGGATGCCTCCGGAGCGCTGCCCGCCATCAGCGACGGCCTCGGCCGACTGCGCAAGCGCGGCACCTTCATCCAGATGGGGGTGGCGCCCACCGCTGCCCTCCTGCCCTACTCCCCGTACGACCTCTATGAGAAGGAGTGGCGCATCATCGGCTCCAACTCGGTCGCCGACTGCTACCGGCTGGCCGCCCAGACCATGCCGACCATCGTCGACGACATGCGAAGCCTGATCACCCATCGCGTCAGCCTGGAGGACTTCGACGAGGCGGTCAGCGCGATGGCGAGCCCAGACGCCATCAAGGTGCATCTCCAACCCAACCAAGGACATCAGCAATGACCACCACTGATCTCGGAAAGCTGCGCAGCCTTGCCTCCTGCGCCGACAGCGACGGCTTCTTCACCGTGCTCGCCGTCGACCACCCGGTGTCCTTCATCCTCGGGCGCAAGGACCCGCCTGTTGCCGACGACCCGGACAGCAGAGCCCGTGCGGTGATGGCCAAGTGGCAGCTCACCCGGGCGCTGGCGCCGCATGCCAGTGCCCTGCTGACCGATCCCGACCTGGGGCTTGCCGCAGCGCTGGCCACCGGAGCCCTGCCGGGCCGGATCGGCCTCATCATGTGCGCCGAGGCCGAGGGCTATCAGAGTGTCGCCGACGCCCATACGGTCACCGAGCTGCGTCCCGGCTGGGACGCCCGCAAGATCCGGCTGGCCGGCGGTGACGGGCTGAAGCTGCTGTGGCGATACCGCGGCGAGGTGCCGGAGGCAGCAGCGCACCGCGACCTCGTACGCCGGGTGGCCGACGAGTGCGCCGCCGTGTCACTGCCGCTGATCGTGGAGCCCATCTGGGTGCCGCTGGAGGGGGAGGACCTCAACGATCCCGTGGTGCGGGCGGAGCGGGTTCGGGGGGTTGTCGGCTCTGCCGTCCTCGCTCAGGAGCTCGGGGCCGATCTGGTCAAGACCGAGTTCCCCGGGTGGGTCGACACTGACCATGAGCGCGCGGTCGGGTTGGCAGCCTGCGCCGAGATCGACGCCGGTCTGGACGTGCCGTGGCTGTTGCTGTCGGCCGGGGTGACCTTTGAGCAGTTCATGGTGCAGACCGAGATCGCAGCCAAGGAGGGCTCGGCCGGTTTCATCGCCGGACGCGCGGTGTGGGACGCGGCCGCCGCCGAAGATGCCCAGGTCCGCGAGGCAGGCATCAGCCTCGCTGCCGAGCGACTGGCCCGGCTCACCGCCGTGGTGCACGCCCATGGCCGTCCCTGGCGGATCGCCGGTGATGCCGACACCGCGCTGCACGGCTACCCGCCCGGTTGGTACTCCGACTGGCACAACATCCAGGAAGGAAGTCTCAGATGACTGACAACGCAGTGAGCCAGGACCTCACCGGTCGGCTGGCCGTGGTCACCGGTGGAGCGCAGGGGATCGGACGATCCATCGTCGAGGCGCTGGCGGAGGCCGGAGCGAGGCTGGTGATCGCCGACCTCAACCCCGAGACCGGGCAGCAGGCTGCGGCCGAGCTGGGTGCCGAGTTCGTCCGGATCGATGTCTCCTCGCCGGCCTCGGTGAGCCAGGTCGTGACCGACCTGGTCAGTGTTCAGGGCGCCATCGACATCTGGGTGAACAACGCAGGTATCTGCCGGAACGCCGCTGGGGAGGAGATGCTGGACGAGGACTGGCGGGCCGTCATGGCGGTCAACCTGGACGGCACCTTCTACTGCTGTCGCGAGGTGGGTCGGCACATGCTGGAACGAGGCCGCGGCGTCATCGTCAACATCGCCTCCATGTCGGGGGTGGTCTCCAACCATCCGCAGCCCCAGGTGGCCTACAACGCCTCCAAGGCCGGCGTCATCATGGTGACGAAGTCGTTGGCTGGCGAATGGGCCAGTCGCGGCGTACGGATCAACTCGGTCTCGCCGGGCTACACCGCCACAGCGATCCTCGACCAGGTGATTGAGCAGCAACCGGACTGGACCGACACCTGGTTCCGGGAGACTCCGATGGGTCGCCCCGCCCGGACCGACGAGGTTGCCGCGGTCGTCCGTTTCCTCGCTTCCGACGCCGCCAGCTTCATGACGGGCAGCAACGTGGTCGTGGACGGCGGCTACACCTGCTGGTGAGACCGGAGGGAATCGGAAGGGGATAGGGCGTGGACAGGCGCGAGGCCAGCCTCGGCATCGACCTGGGGACTAGTGGGGTCAAGGTGGCCCTGGTGGACGCCCAGGGCACTGTATTGGCTGGCGCCGCCCGCCCCTTCGCTGTCCGCTCACCACGTCCCGGGTGGGCGGAGACGCCGCCGGCCCAGTGGGCCACGGCTGCCCTTGCCGCGGTCGCCGAGGTGCTGTCGCAGTGTCCCGACGTACGGGTCATGGCGGTGGGCATCGACGGGCAGATGCACGGTGTGGTCCTGGTTCGCGGCGCTGCCCCGGTGCGTGATGCCGTCTTGTGGCCCGACAGCCGGGCCGATGCGGAGCTGGCGCTGTGGCGGGTGGTCCCCGAGGCCGTGCGGGCCGCACTGGCCAACCCGCTCACGGCAGGGATGGCCGGACCGGTGCTGGCCTGGCTGGCCCGTCACGAACCCGGGGCCATCGCGGCCGCGGACACGATGCTGGCGCCCAAGGACTGGTTGCGGATGCAGCTGGTGCCGGGGGAGCCGGTGACCGATCCGTCAGACGCGTCGGCCACTCTTCTGTGGGACGTGGTTGCCGATGACTGGTGCGCCCCGGTGGTCGCGGCTGCCGGTATCGAGGCGCGCCTGCTGCCGCGGGTCTGGCCCTCGACCGCTCCTGCCGGGACGCTGGCACCGGCCGAGGCCTCGTCGTGGGGGTTGCCGGCCGGCATCCCGGTGAGCGTGGGTTGCGGCGACGCTGCTGCGACCCTGGTCGGGGCGGGCCCGGCATCCGACCAGCTCATCGTGACCGTGGGGACCGGGATTCAGGTGATTTCCCCCGGGGCCGAGCCCCGGGCGGACGCGATACCGCGCCATCACACCTTTGCTTCAGCCACCGGTGACCACTACGCCATGGTCGCTCCCATGAACGGGGGGCTGGCTCTGGCCAGGGTGCGTGAGATGGTCGGCGCCGGCTGGGCCGAGCTCTACGGCTCCCTCGACAGTGACCCGCGGGCGGTCGGGTCAGCGGTCTTCCTGCCGTACTTCGCTGCCGAGCGGCTGCCCCGTCCGGTCCCGGCAGGATCGGCGGGCTGGCATGGGCTGGGGCTGGAGTCGGATCGCAATACCCTGCTTCGCAGCGCTCTCGAGTCGGTGGCATTCCTCATCAGGCGGGCTGTGGCGACCGTGCCCGGGTCTGGCGTGACCGAGCTGCGCCTGGTGGGCGGCGGCACCCGGGACCTGAGGTTCCAGCAGCTGCTGGCCGATGTGCTGGGACGTCCGGTACGGCGTTGTCGCACCGAGAATGTCACCGCCCTCGGCGCGGCCCGGCTGGGCTGGGTGACCCTTGGCCATGAGCTCACCGGAGCGGGGATGGAGCTGGAGGACGCCGTTGCCCCGAGCGGGACCTTTGACTACGGCCCGCGTTTTGATCGTTTCCAGCAGCTAACTCGAGGAATTGGTGGGCTGACCCACCGGGCCAACCGGTGCGGAAGGGCCTGTGACGGGCCAGAAGGCAGGAGTGGATATGTCGTTGTTCATAGGTGTCGACATCGGAACGTCGAGCAGCAAGGGGGTGCTCGTCAACGGGGCCGGAGAGGTGCTCAGTCAGGCCGTCCGCTCGCACGTGGTGTCGCGGCCCCATCCCGGGTGGGTCGAGATGGATGCCCACATCTGGTGGAAGGAGTGCGTCGCCATCATTGCCGAGCTGGTCGCTGCCGCACCCGGGCAGGTGGATGCCGTGGGGGTCAGTGGCATGGGTCCTTGCGTGATGGTCACCGACGAGCAGATGACGCCCTTGCGGCCAGCCATCCTGTACGGGGTGGACACCCGGGCCACGGCGCAGATCGAGGCCCTGGACGCCGAGCTGGGTGGTGCCGAGGTGTTGGCTCGCTGCGGCTCGGCCCTGTCCACCCAGGCTGTGGGCCCCAAGCTCGCCTGGATCGCCGAGCACGAGCCCGAGGTGTTCGCCCGCGCCCGCCGGCTCTTCATGCCCAGCAGCTGGTTGGCCTACTGCCTGACCGGGGCCTATCTCCTCGACCACCAGTCGGCGAGCCAGGCCACGCCGCTCTACGACACCCATGCCCGCAACTGGTATGCCCCGTGGGTGAAGCGGATCGCTCCCGAGTTCGAGATGCCTCCGCTGAACTGGGCCACCGAGGTGGCCGGGACGGTTCACGAGGAGGCCGCGGCACGTACCGGGCTGGCGGTTGGCACCCCCGTCATCACCGGCACCATCGACGCCTGGTCGGAGGCAGTGAGTGTCGACGCCCACAACGTCGGCGACCTGATGCTGATGTACGGCACGACGATGTTCATGGTCAATACCGTCGCCGAGCCGCTGACCCACCCGGCACTGTGGGGCACGGTCGGCGCCCTGCCCGACACCCGCAACCTGGCGGCCGGAATGGCCACCTCCGGAGCGATCACCAGCTGGCTCCGCGAGCTGTTCGGCCGTCCCGACTACCTCGAGCTGCTGCGGCTGGCCGACGAGTCGGGACCGGGGGCCCGCGGACTGCTATGCCTGCCCTACTTCGCGGGGGAGCGCACCCCGGTCGCCGACCCCGACGCCCGCGGTATCTTCGCCGGCTTGACGGTCTCCCACACCCGGGGCGACCTCTACCGGGCGGCCCTGGAGTCGACCGCGCTGGGGGTCCGCCACAACATCGAGACCTTTCGGGCCGCCGGTGGGCAGATCGATCGCGTGGTCGCGGTCGGCGGCGGGACCCAGGGCGACCTGTGGACCCAGATCGTCAGTGACGTGACCGGCGTGGAGCAGGTCATCCCCACCCAGACGATTGGGGCGAGCTACGGGGCCGCCTATCTCGCCGCAGCCAGTGTCCTCGACGTGTCCATCAGCAACTGGAACCCCACGCAGCGGATCTGCCGGCCCAACCCAGAAACCCGCGATAACTACAACGAGCTGTACGAGCTCTACCGGGCCTTCTACCCAGCAACCCGCGACATCAGCCACACCCTGGCTCGGCGTCAGCGCGAGCTCTCGTCCGGTACGGTCGAGCCAACCGCGGGCGGCACTCAACCCCCAAGGAACGAGGCAACATCATGAACGACTTAGCAGGGCGCACCATCCTCGTGACGGGCGCCACCGGAGGGATCGGCGGTGCCACCGTGCACCGCCTGATCAGGCAGGGAGCCGACGTGATTGCCGGGGGCAGGTCCGTGGACAAGCTGGAACAGCTGGCGTCCGCGACCGGCGCGCGGCCCCTTCCCTTCGAGCTCACCTCTGAGGACAGCGTCCGGGAGGCGGTGGAGGGTCTCGAACTGTGGGGTGTGGTCAACTGCGGCGGCTGGGGCGGTGAGATCGCGACCCCCCAGGACACCGACATCGACGTCTTCGACAAGGTGATGAGCATCAATGCCCGGGGCAGCCTGCTGGTGATCAAGTACGCCTCGCGCTTCATGATTGCCTCAGAACGTGGCGGTTCCATCGTCAACGTGTCCAGCCAGGCCAGCCTGGTGGGGCTCAAGGGGCACGTCTCGTACGGCTCGTCCAAGGCCGCGCTCGACAACATCACCCGGGTGTGTGCCCTGGAGCTGGGTCAGCACAACATACGGGTCAACAGCGTGAACCCGACCGTCGTGATGAGCGAGATGTCGCAGTTCTACTGGGGGCGTCCAGAGATCGGTGAGCCCTTCCTGGCGCAGATGCCCCTGCACCGGTGGGCCACCGAGGACGACATTGCGGGCCCGATCGCCTTTCTGCTGGGTGATGATGCCGCCATGATCACCGGGGTGTCGTTGCCCATCGACGGCGGCTACACGAACCGCTGAGGGGAGTGCACACCATGGGTTCCACCGTCGCGGGTACCGCCGTGGCATGGACCACCTTGCCGGAGCTGGCCGGACGGATCCGCGTGCCGACCTACGACCGGGCGGCGATGTCGGTCGGCATCATGCACCTGGGGGTGGGCGGCTTCCACCGCTCTCACCAGGCGATGTACCTGGACCGGCTGATGGCGTCGGGACGCGACCTCGACTGGGCGTTGCGGGGGGTCGGTGTGCTGCCGCACGACCGCCGGATCGTCGACGCGCTCAACGGCCAGGACGGCCTCTACACCCTGGTCATGAAGTATCCCGATGGTCGGCTGGAGCCCCGGATTATCGGGTCGATCACCGGCATGATGTACCTCCATGACGACCCACGGGCTGTCGTGGAGGCGATGGCCGTCGCATCAGTTCGGATTGTGTCGTTGACCATCACCGAGGGTGGATACCTGATTGACTCGGTGACGGGGGAGTTTGACGTCAGACACCCATCGATCCAGCCCGACCTGCAGCCGGGGGCCGAGCCCGAAACGGCCTTCGGACTCATCACAGCAGCCTTGGCCTTGCGTCGCAGCCGGGGGATCGCCCCGTTCACCGTGATGTCGTGCGACAACGTGCCGGGCAACGGGCACGTGGCACGTCGAGCCATCGTTTCCTTCGCCCGCTTACTCGACCCCGCCCAGGCCGACTGGATCGATCAGTCGGTGGCCTTCCCGAACTCGATGGTGGACCGCATCACCCCAGGCACCACCGATGCTGACCGGGCCGCTCTGGCCGAGCAATTCGGCGTGCACGATGTCTGGCCGGTGGTCTGCGAGCCGTTCACCCAATGGGTGTTGGAGGACAACTTCCCGACTGGCCGACCGGCCTGGGAGGAGGTGGGGGTTCAGTTGGTCCAGGACGTCGCGCCGTACGAGCTGATGAAGTTGCGGATGCTCAACGCCGGACATCAGGTCGTCTGCTACCTGGGCGCCCTGGCCGGGTTCGGCTACTGCCATGAAGTGTGTCAGGACCCGACCTTCCGGGCCTTCCTCAACACGTTCATGGCCACCGAGGCAGCCCCGACCCTGCCGCCGGTGCCCGGGGTCGACCTCGATGACTACCGCCGCACACTGGTTGAACGGTTCTCAAACCCATATATCCGCGACACCTTGGCGCGGCTATGTGCCGACACCTCGGACCGGATCCCGAAGTTCCTGCTCCCGTCGGTGCGGCACAACCTGGCTCATGGTGGCCCTATCGAGCGCTCGGCCCTGGTCATCGCAGCCTGGGCGCGTTACGCCGAGGGGGTCGATGATGCCGGCCACTCGATCGAGGTCGTGGATCCGTTGCGGGAGCAGCTGATGGCGGCGGCGGCGCGGCAGCAGGAGGAGCCGACTGCCTTCTTGGCCCAGCGGGAGATATTCGGTGACCTGGTGGATGACCCCCGGTTCACCGATGCCTACCTGCGTGCCCTCGCCTCCTTGCACACCGTGGGTGCTTTCGCCACGGTCGACGCCTGGTCGGTCAGGCCGTTTTCCTGACCTTGCTTCGCTGCACTGGGATGACCGGTGGCTGCGTCGGATCGGGATGACGCAGGACGTGTGCTTTCCGAAGATCGAGCACGCTCCCGTCATAGCGGATATTGCGCAGGTCTGCCACCACAAGGTGGGCCCGCGTGCGCAACCCTCGTTCGCCAACGCCGACTGTCAGTCCGATCCCGGCTGCCAGGGCCGAGCTCACGCCCGCTTCAGCGTCCTCAAACACCACGCCGCGTGCCGGCGCAATCCTTAGCCGTTCGGCCCCGATGCGGTACGGGTCGGGTGCAGGTTTTCCCTGGCGCACGTCCTGCGCCGTCACGATGTCGTCTGGGCAGCGCAGTCCTGCCGCACTCAGCCGCGCGCGTGCGACCGCGAGGACAGCTGATGTGACGACCGTCCAGCTGTCCTGCGGAAGCAAGCTCAGCAATTCGACAGCCCCTGGAAGAGCGTGGACCATCGGCGCCGTGTCGATCTCGAGCTGTATCAAAGCTCGCTTGGCACGATCGAGGTCCTGCGCTGGAACCAGTTCCGCGACAGTATCGCCAGCGGGGCGCCCATGGGTGATGTCCCGGGCGAAGTCGAAGCCGGGCGCATATTCCGCCGCCCAGCTGTTCCAGGCCTGCGCGGCCGCCTCATCGGAGTCGACCAGCACGCCGTCACAGTCGAAAAGTAAGCCCTCTGCCGATATCACGGTTTTCCTCTGATCTTGGCGCTTCGGAGTTTTCCGTGGGTCGGGTCTGGCGTTGATTCGCCAGACGGCGGCAGGATCGGGGTGTGCGCGACACCGAGTTGTACCGCCATCTGTTGGGACTGGTTGCCCCGTGGGAAGTGAGCCAGGTGGAGCTGTCGGTCGAGGACGGGCGCGTGGATGTGTGGGTGGAACATCCCAAGCGGACCCGGTTCCTCTGCCCGGACTGCGATGTCGAGCTGGCGGTCTATGACCACTCCGAGGAACGGGCATGGCGACACCTGGACTCGTGTGCGTTCTTGACCTTCCTGCATGCCAGTGCGCCGCGGGTGGCCTGCCCCGAGCACGGGGTGCGTCAGGCGCGGGTGCCGTGGGCCGAACCACACTCGCGGTTCACGACCTTGTTCGAGCGGCTGGCGATCGATGTGCTCGGTGCCTGTGACGTGGCCGCCGCGGCCGGGTTGCTGCGGCTCAGCTGGGACGAGGCGTGGCATCTGATGGACCGTGCCGTCGCACGGGGCCTGGCCGCGAAGACACTGGCCGTCCCGGCCCATGTCGGGGTCGATGAGAAGGCGGCGGGGCGGGGCCAGGACTACATCACGTTGGTCTGCGACCTGGATGCCGGCACGGTCGAGTTCATCGCCGACGAACGCCGACAGGCCAGCCTGGATGGCTACTTCGAGCAGTTCACCGCCGACCAGCTCGCCGGGATCCAGGCGGTCGCGATGGACATGTGGGAGCCGTTCGCGAACTCGGTGCGCGCGTACCTGACCGATGCCGAGGACAAGATCGTCTTCGACCGCTACCACCTGATGGGCTACCTGACCAAGGCCGTGGACACCGTACGCAAGCAGGAGAACCGGACCTTGGCCGCGGCCGGCGACAAGAGTCTGGCCGGCTCGAAGTACCTGTGGCTGTACTCACACGAGAACCTGCCCGCACGTCACCAGGACCGCTTCAACGCGCTACGCGCCGCGGACCTGAAGACCGGACGTGCCTGGGCGATCAAGGAAGACCTGCGCCACTTCTGGTCCTACAAGCGCCGCGGCTGGGGCGCCAAACACTTCAACCGCTGGTACTTCTGGGCCACCCACTCCCGGCTGAACCCGATCATCGACGCTGCCAAGACACTGAAGCGTCACGAGGCGGGACTGCTGTCCTACTTCGCCCACCCCATCACCAACGCCGGCGCCGAAGGCCTGAACTCCCGCATCCAAGCCATCCGGGTATCGGCCCGCGGCTACCGCAACCGCGAGCATTTCAAGACCTCGATCTACTTCCACCTCGGTGGACTGCAGCTCTACCCGGCTACGCCATGACCCACGGACTTCCCGGAAGCGCCCTGATCTTCGATGATGTCAGAACGCCGATCGCTCAGGTGCCTATGCCCGGCCCGGATCGGGCAGCACGGTCGCCTCAGGTGGCGCCTCGAGTGACGTGAGCAGCGCGGTCGATGAGTGACTGTGAGCGCCCCAAGGCTACTTCGGTTGCCAGCATCCGGTGACAGCGTTAACTCAGCTGCCCTTCGCCTTCAACTCTGCCAGGACAGGTGATGCTGGCGGAATACTCCAGACAATGGCCCTTGACATCGCGAATTTTGGCATCGCCACTCGTCTTGGAACCTGCCCTCGCAATCCGGGCTCTGGTCATGCGGGGTCGGGGAACTGATCGGTGGTCTCATACACTCCAGCGGCCAGCCCCGCGAGGAGGGCCGCGCCCCGACAACCGGCCTGGCTGACACCGGAGCGCTCCAACGGGCCGAGCATGTCGCGCTTCACGTGTAGGAGGGCGCGACTGTTGCTCCACCCGCCGGTTACAACCAGCTGACGAAGTGGGCCCGACAGCCTGGACATCGCTACGTGGGTCAACTTCGCCTCCCTGGTCACATGCTCCAGTGCCGACCTCCAGATGTGCTCGGGTCGGGTGTTCTCATTGGCGCCTTTGACCACGACTCCCTCTGAGGTCACCTCAAGAACGAGTCCTCGCACCTCCAAGGGAGAGACGGCCAACGCGGCCGCATCCAGAGCATCCAGATCCTCACCATCCTCACCGAGCAGCGCGCGTACGTGCTGCAAGGTGCGCCCGCCTTCCGTGCCGCCGAGCAGACACCAGCGTTGAGCCAGTACATGCCAACCCGTAGTGATCCCGGCACGCGCCAGCTCGGCGATGGTTTCCTCCGGCAGGTTTGGCTGCACGGTTCGCACCAACGCTTCTGCCGTCCCGCACGAGTCCAGCTCGTCCCCCTCATGAATGGCCCCCGCACCGACAGCGGCCGCCTGGTGATCGTGACCGGCCACGGTCAGAACGGCACCAGCGAGCGCGGTCGAGACCTCGCTGTTGGTCACCCCTCCCAGCGCCGTCCCGGCGGTCACCAGCGGCGGCAGCAGGGACTCCTTCATTTCTGTCGCCGACAAGCTCTCAGCCCACCAGGTACGAGTTGCCAAGTCCAGCCAGCCTGTACGCGACGCCAGGGACAGCTCGCTGGCCTCCTCGCCGCCCAGCCCGAGGACGATCCACTCGCCGATGTTCAAGCGACGCACGGCGTCTGTGGCCGCGAGGTGGTGGCGCACAAGCCAGTGATGCTTCGTCAGGGACCATTGCGGTAGGAACGGCAGTCCGGTGCGAGCGCTGAACTTGTCGGCCCCCAACCGGACGTCCAACTCAGCGAGCTCAACACGGTCCCTGGTGTCATGCCAGGCGATCACCGGTGCCACTGGCCTACCATGTCGATCCAGCAACACACCGGACTCGCCCATGCTCGCAACGCCCAGCCCCAGGACGGCAACGCTCGAGGTCTGCGCGAGGGCTTGGTTCACCGCTTCAATGGCGCCGGCGAGCAGGTCGCGGGCATCCATCTGGACCCCCGACGGCGTGGAGCTCCAGATGGTAGGGGCTCGTCCGTCAGCAACCGCCTGACCTTCGGGGGTGTAAACCACGGCCTTGCTCGACGTCGATCCTACATCCAGGCCAATCAACACCCCTTCGCCCACCGCGGACCCCTCCCGTTGTCACTGCCTATTGACGAGGGTATTAGATGTATCTCGTGGTGGCTTTTCGGGCTTCCGTCCAGGCCTCGATTTGACTGAGGCGCCGTGCCTGGGTCTTCGCAAGGTCACGAGGTTGATCGCCGCGATCGCCGGTTCGGCGCGCTACGCCGAGGGCATCGATGGGCAGACCGTCCCAGCCAGGCCGTGGGTAGATGAGAAACCAGCTGAAGGCCAGAGTTGGCCGCGAATGGCTGGTCCCGCAGCGTATGTGGCCGACATCTGCGACGTGTCCGATCGCCTCGACGATGAGCGTCTGGCAGCAGGACATGTCGCAACGGTGGCGGCTGCACAGAAGGGAGCCGGGCGCATCGTCGAGCTGATCGACCGAGCCGCCAGGGTCTGATCGAAGAGTCGTGAACCGGATGACCGCCAGGTCGTCCTGCGGAAACCGATGGAAAGAGCGAGACCATGAAAGCACTGGACCGCAAGCTGGCCACGATCTTGGCGGGTGGGTACACGCCCGACGATTTCATCATCGCCGATGCCAAGGACGCCGACATGGCTTTTGGGGTGGCTGCGGCCGGCATGGCGCCGGGCCAGACCCCGCCGCGTCTGCGCTCACGCCAGGAGTACTTGGAAGCGATGACCGCCCTGGTACGGGATGAGACGGTTGACATCATGCTTACCTCCGCGTCCAACGGTGAGCAGCTGGCCCGGGACCGGGTGCTGGAGGGTTCACCGGTGACGCCTGTGGTGCGGGCCAACGATGCCACGGACATCTGGAATCAGCGCGGTGGCGGTTACCCGCAGCGGCCGTCGCGACCGTTCCGGTCTGCCGACCTCCAGTCGGTCAGTGCATTTTGCGACCTCGTGCTGTATTCCATCACCTTCAACAACGACCGCGATCTCGACCTGGCGACCCTGGAGGCCTACGCCCGTTTCCGTGCCGATGCCCGCGCCGCCGGGCTGCGTCACATCCTCGAGGTCTTCAACCCGAACGCGCCCGTCGGGCTGTCCGGGCAGGACGTGGGCGCCTTCATCAACGACAGCATCGTGCGGACCCTTGCTGGCCTGACGAGCACCGAACGGCCATTGTTTCTCAAGGTGGCTTTCAACGGGCCGGACGAACTGGAGGAACTCGTCAATTACGACCCCGCTCTTGTGGTCGGTGTCCTCGGAGGGGCTGCGGGGACGACGCGAGACACCTTCGAGCTGTTGTCGCAGGCGGAGCGGCATGGTGCCCGAGTTGCCCTGTTCGGACGAAAGATCCAGCAGGCGGAGTCGCAGAGCGACCTGGTGGGTCTCATGCGGTCAGTGCTGCGCCGGGACCTGAGCCCCGAGCAGGCCGTGCAGGAGTACCACCAGTCGCTGCACAGCCAGGCACTGCTCGCGCGGCGCACCCTGGAGGAAGATCTGGCCATCACCGAGCCCGTGCTCAGACAGGGCTGAGGTGGCGTCGACCCGGTCAGGCGTGCCGTGCGTCGGCTCAATCGTCGTGGACCTGGCCAAGGTCATCGACGCCTACCCCGACCAGGAGCGGCTCACCCTCATCAGGGACGTTTCGGTGAGCACAGGCGGGCCGGCCCTGAACCTGGCGGTGGACCTGCGCCGGCTCGGCGCGCTGTTCCCGCTCGAACTGGCTGGTGTGGTGGGGGACGACGAGCACGGCCGGCTGGTGCGTGACGCCTGCGCGGCACTGGGCATCGACACGAGCGCCCTGCGGACGGTACCGGATGTGGCCCCCTCATTCACCGACGCGATGGTTGTGCGCGACGGCGGTACCCGCACCTTCTTCCACCACCCCGGGGCAAGCGCACTGCTCTCAGCGCAAGACGTCGACGTGACTGGCTCCCCTGCGAAGATCCTGCACGCTGGGGCACTCGGGTTGCACCCGCGCATGGATGCACCCGGTCAGGGGGGTGGGAACGGCTGGGCATCCCTGCTGCAGGCAGCACAGTCGGTGGGCATGCCCACCACCATGGAGCTGGTCTCGCTGCTCGACGAGGAGATCCGCGCGGTGGCGCTGCCGTGCCTGCCCAACCTGGACTACCTGGTGATCAACGAGGTCGAGGCGGCCGCCTTGACGGGCGCGCAGATCCGGCCAGCGGACGTGGACGGGCATCCCCACTGGAGGGCGCTGGAGTCCGTTGCCATGGCCCTGGTGGAGCTCGGCGTCTCGCGCCTGGTCGCCGTGCACTTTCCCGCTGGGTGCGTGGCCGCCGCACCCGGTGGGCTGCTCTGGCGACAGGGGTCGGTGCGTCTGCCGCGTTCGGCGGTGCGCAACGCGACCGGAGCCGGTGACGCTTTTGCTGCTGGGGTGATCTACGGGCTGCATGAGGAACTGCCGGTCGCGCAGTGCTTGCGGCTCGGGGTCTGTGTTGCAGCCGCGAGCCTGGAGGGCGCAGCGACGTCAGACGGCGTGCAGCCGTTGGCGCAGTGCCTTGCCCTGGGTGAAACTGATGGCTACCGGTCGACGTCCGAGCCCGTCCAGGGTGGCGTCTGAGGCGCACTTCCCCTGGCTCGCGTGTTGGAGTGTCCGCGACCAGCTGAGCTGGTTGGACCAGGACGACGGGCGCATTCGGCCCGGACCACTCGTCCGACCTGGTCAGCGGGACCGGGATCCCACGGTGGGGCCTTGCAATTGTCATGGTTCGGTTACGATATGTCCCCTCTTGATCTTGCTCTTGACAACGTTGTCATGTAGCCCGAGTGTGGGCCAATGGAGGTCGGGACGGAGCCATCCAGCGGGACAGGTTCTTCACGGTGGGTTGTCCGCAGGAGATCGGCTCGAAATACGGAAGCCTGTGCCTTGTCGAGGCCGGTATCGGGTGCCGGGGGCGGGCACAAGGCTGCCAGGGGCACCAAGATGCAGACTCCATTTCTTGCGATGAGCCTCCCGGCTCGGGATCACAATTGCAGCAGGGGCGGGAACGCCAGTGCTTGCCGGGACCTCGTCGCCGCACTGCCGGGAGGGCGCCCGTGAACGCTCGCCCCGGCCTCAAGGACGTTGCCGCTCATGCAGGAGTGAGCATCAAGACTGTCTCGCGGGTCGTCAATAACGAGGCATCTGTCTTGCCCGCCACCCGGATGAGAGTCAAGCGATCGATTTCGGAGTTGGACTATGTGCTCGACACGAGGGCCCGAGCACTGAAGTCCGGTGTGCCAGATGCCGTTGGTGTCTTGGTCGACACCATCGCTGACCCCTTCTTCTCCTCGCTGGTCAGTGCCATCGAAGACAGAGCCCTTGAGGATGGACTGAGCGTGATCTTCGCCAGCACCGGATTCGACTCGGGTCGTGAACGCCACCAGCTTCTACGTCTCACGGGGCAGCGGGTCCGCGGCATCGTCCTTGCCCCGGTTGCCCAGGACCACAGCTATTTGGGGCGATATCGATCGACAACGCCAGTAGTCATGATCGACCGGCGCAAGGAAGGATTCGACTCCGTTGTCGTCGATGACGACAAGGCGACAAGAGAGGCCGTCGAAGGATTCATTTCGCGGGGTCATACCCGAATCGCGTTCGTTGGTCGGGACGAGCGATTCAGCACCATCATTCAACGTGCCCATGGTTATGACCAGGTGCTCATCGAGCACGACATTGAACGTGACCCCGCATTGTCGCCGCCTTCGGCGGCAGAGGCCGATTCAGCCAGGACGGTGACGACCATGCTTCTGGACCTGCCACAGCCGCCGACGGCTATTTTCGCCGCGAATCCGAGGTCGGGTATGGGAGTCGTCGACGCGTTGCATGGCCTGAATCGCACCGACGTCGCGCTCATTTCGTTTGGCGACTTCTCGCTTGCCGGAGCGCTCAAGCCTGGCGTGACCTGTATAGATCAGGATCCCCATCGCATCGGCAACGCAGCGATCGAGCGGCTGATGCAACTCATGGACTCACCAGAGACCACGCCCGAAGAGATCCTCATTGAGACGGAGTTGTTGGAGCGGGGCTCCGGAGAACTCCCACCCTGCCCGATTCGAAAGGGAGACTCGCGATGATGCCTGTAGTGCTGGCGCCGAACCTGATCGACCACTTCTACCTCGGGGGAGACCGGATTGCCGCGTTGCGCGGTATTCAGACGACGTCAGCCCGGCAACCGGAAGAGTGGCTGGCCGCGACGGTCTCGCGAGCCGACGAGGAAATGATTGGACTGTCGCGAATTGAATCGGGCGAGCTTCTGCGTGACCTCGTCTCAGATGACCCGGCGTCGTGGACTGGGCCCGAACACGCCGCGGCGCGCAATGACGGTGATGTCGGCATCCTCGTCAAGTTGCTGGATGCCGGCCAGCGGCTACCCGTACATGCTCACCCGGACCGCTCGTTCGCGCGTAGCCATCTGGACTGCCCCTACGGAAAGACAGAGTCGTGGTTGGTGCTGGGCAGCGAACCAGGTGCGGCTGTGCACCTGGGGTGGAAGACGGACATGGACGCAGAAGAACTCGCCAGCCGACGCGACAGCCAAGACGGTGACTGGATGCTTGGTCACATGAACCGGGTCGAGGTGGTGCCGGGAATGGGAATCCTTGTGCCTGCCGGCACGGTGCACGCCATTGATGCGGGGGTCTTTGTCATGGAAGTACAGGAGCCGACGGACTTTTCGATTGTTCTCGAGTGGTCGATCACGACCTCTACGCGCGAAGAGTCTCATTTGGGCATTGGCTTCGATGCTGCCATGCAGGCCGTCTCCACCATGGCCTTGCCACTCTCGAGGCTTGACCGCTTGGTGGTCCGCAACGACCTGGCGGTTCGCCATCCCGAGGCCAAGAGCGTTCTGCCGGTCGACGCGGATCCGTTCTTCACGTTGCATCATGTCGCCCCCGTGCCAGGTTCCACTGACAGGATTGGCTCTGGATTCGCCGTCGTGCTCGTGTTGTCGGGCAATGCGATGCTGGTCGGTGCTCACGAGAGTATTCAGGTCTCTTCCGGACAGGTGCTGGCTGTCCCGCATGCGTTCGGTGCTTGGGAGGTCGACGGCGATGCCAGCGTGCTTGTCGGCGCCCCTGGCTTTGGGTGGCCGGCGAGTCTTGGACAGGAGCAGCGATGAAAGCCCATGCCGTCGTCGGACTCGACAGGGGCAGCACCAGTATCAAACGGCTTCTGGCGACCATCGATGGGCCAGAAGGCCGTATCGAGCGGCGGCTGGATGAGTGCGTGAAGGCAACCACCGGCCGTGCGTGGTTCTCGAGTGAAGGGGCTTAGCAATGTCTGCACCACTACTGGAGGCGAGAGGGCTTTCCCGCATGTTCGGTCATGTCCGGGCTTTGGACAACGCGAATTTCGATCTCTATCCCGGGGAGGTGGCAGCGCTCATCGGCGACAACGGTGCCGGAAAGTCGACGCTGATCAAAGCTCTCTCGGGCAACTTGGACATAGACAGCGGGGAAATCCTGTTCGATGGGAAGGAAGTCAATTTGACCGACCCTGCCCAGGCGAGAGCGATGGGTATTGAGACGGTGTATCAGGATCTTGCCCTTGCGCCGCATCTCGATCCGGTGGAGAACATGTACCTTGGCCGCGAGATCATGCACGACGGACTGGCTGGGATCCTCGGGTTCATGAAGACGAGGCAGATGCGCATGGAATCCCGTGCAGCCTTCGATGAACTGGGGGCACCAGTGCGGTCCCTCACCTCGCCGGTTGGCAGCATGTCCGGCGGGCAGCGCCAGGCGATCGCGATCGCCCGCGCGGTTTCCTGGGCCAACCGGGTCGTCTTCCTCGACGAACCGACTGCGGCGCTAGGTGTTCGCCAGACAAAGAACGTTCTCGAAACCATCCGCAAGGTTCGCGACAAGGGCGTGGCTGTCGTGTTCATCAGCCACGTGATGCCCCAAGTCATGGAGGTCTCGGACCGCATCCAGGTTTTGCGTCTGGGGACGAGAGTGGCCACGCTTCAGGCGTCACAAACCTCGATGGAAGAGCTAGTCAGCTTAATGACCGGCGCGATCGATAAGGGTGTCGCATGAGTACAGTAGAAAACCCCGTCGAAGAGTCTTCGCAAGGCGCGGGATCGGTGCAGCAGGATCCTGAAGACTTCGAGAGTGAGGATGGCCTGGTCAAGAGGCTGTTCAAGGCGCAGGCCTTCCAGATCCTCCTCGTGCTTCTTGCAATCATCGCGATCTTCAGTATTCTTGCACCGGATACTTTCGCAACGTTCGGGAACATGCGGCTGATCATTCAGAACGCGTCGATTCTCGCGGTGCTGGGCGTCGGCATGACCTACGTGATCATTACCGCCGGCATTGACCTGTCGATCGGGTCTGTCCTGGTGTTCTCCGGCATGGTATCGGCCATTGTGATGCGTTCGATCGGTGGTGACGGATGGGGCGTCGCAACGATCGGCATCGCGGTGGCCATCTCGTGCGGCCTGGGCTGGGGCATCATCAACGGCGTACTCATCGCCAAGGCAAAAGTGCCGCCTTTGATCGTGACACTCGGGACTTTGGGCATGTCCCTCGGCTTCGCCCAGATTATTTCTGGTGGCATTGATATCCGTGAAGTACCCACCGTGTTGAGTGACGGCATCGGATACGGCAACATTTTCGGGCGCGTGCCGATACTGTCGGTCATCGCACTTGTCGTCGTTGTCATCGGCGCTATTGTTCTCCGCTTCACGCGGTTTGGCCGCTACACCTATGCCGTGGGGTCCAGTGAGGAATCCACCCGCAGGGTGGGCGTCAAGGTCGACCGCCACCTCATCACGGTGTATGCCCTCATGGGCGGACTGTCTGGACTGGCGGGGATTCTTTCGCTAGCGCAGTTTGGCACCACTGCTGTCGCGGGACAGTCCGCGACAAACCTGAACGTGATCGCCGCAGTTGTCATTGGAGGTACGTCGCTCTTCGGTGGCTTCGGTACCGTCTTCGGCACGGTCGTTGGTCTGTTCATCCCCGCGGTACTGCAAGACGGGTTCGTGATCACCGGGGTGCAGCCCTTCTGGCAGCAGGTCGCGGTTGGTGCCGTGCTGATCGGTGCGGTGTACGTCGACCAGACCCGTCGGGCGTCGGCGCTTCGCGGTGGGAAGCCACAGAGCCTCTGGCGAAGACTCGTCAGCGGAAAGCTCCATTCAACACACGAGAAGAGTAGGAAGTGATCGAAATGAAGTGGAATAGATCAGTGTTGTGCGTCCTGGCTGTTGGCGCTACTGCGGTTCTCGTCCTCACCGGATGTTCGTCCTCCGGCACAACGGGAGCCTCAACGGGCGCCACGACTAGTGCCAAGGCGGGTGCGGTCAAGATTGCGTTTGTCCCAGGGGTCATCGGGGACGAGTTCTACGTCACGATGCAATGCGGTATCCAGGAGGCTGCCAAGGCCGGCGGTGCGACGGTGGCGATGCAGGGACCGCAGAAGTTCGACCCAACGCTCCAGAAGCCGGTCATCGATGCCGTCGTGGCTTCAAAGCCGGACGCACTGTTAGTGGCACCGACCGATGTAGCGGCCATGCAAGGCCCGCTCAAGGCGGCAGCAGACGCGGGCATCAAGGTCGTTTTGGTTGATACGACCGTCAATGATCCATCGTTCGCCGTATCGCAGATTTCCTCGGACAACACGGGTGGAGGCAAGGCGGCATTCGATGCAATCAAGAAGCTGAAGCCAAATGGCGGGAAGGTGTTGGCTATTTCGGTAGACCCCGGTATTTCCACGACGGATGCCCGCGTGGCCGGATTTGAAGCAGCGGCGAAGGCAGATCCGAAGTTCAAGTACTTGGGCGTGCAGTACAGCCACGATGATCCCGCCACGGCAGCCAAGCTGGTGACTGCCGCGCTGCAGAAGGATCCCGACATCGCTGGTATCTTCGGAACCAACCTGTTTTCGGCCGAAGGATCCGCAACTGGGGTAAGGCAGGCGGGTAAGACCAGCTCTGTGAGTATCGTCGGTTTTGACGCTGGTCCGGCTCAGGTCAAGGACCTTGAGGCAGGAACTGTCCAAGCTCTGGTGGCTCAACAGCCGGCAACCATCGGTAAGGACGGTGTTGCCCAGGCACTCGCCGCGCTGAGTGGTAAGCCGACCGTGAAGAAGATCCAAACCGGGTTCACCATCATCACCAAGGACAACCTCAAGGGTGAAGGGGCAGGCGCCATATACAAGTCATCCTGCGGCTAACCGGCTCTCCGAACTTGACCGGGCAAACGGGTCGGAGGGCGTTGACGTAGGACGCCCGTGACCTCGCGATCATGGCTGTTGTCAAGACAGTGTTCATGATCGAAGTGAGGCCACGGGCTTGCTCAAGCCTACGCGAATTGCCCATGCTCAAATGGAGTCGGTATCGGACGCCTCGCGTCTGCTTGATCTGGACGGCCTCGCGGTTGACCGGGTCGAGTCGGACGCCTTTGGGGGCTGGGTGGTGCACGTCGTAACGGGCTCTTCAGACCAGCAGAAGCGTTCCAGCCGAACAGCCCGTCCTGCGGTAACCAACCCGCGCATATCAGTCTGACCGCGCCGTCGAGTACCGACACGCACGCCAACTCATCAACCCTGGCCCGGCCACCAGAAGCGGCGCCCGCGAGGCCATCCGGGCGCCGCTTCACCATGCCCCTCGACAAGACGGCACTACATATCAGGTCAGCTGCCAACGGGTCGGTGATGGTCGGAGACGGCCGACGGATCGTTCGAAGGCCGGCGGTGTGCGGCAGCTGGTTTGTGGGTCAGCCCGGTGGCCGGTCTCAGTGTCGGGAACTCCTAT
>Ga0097691_1000569_pt1 | contig 31278 bp, 28 predicted proteins | sample NGESurdeep072012_8_FD_72858 | JGI IMG/M metagenome (GOLD analysis project Ga0097691, IMG submission 72858) | Arctic peat soil microbial communities from Barrow, Alaska - NGEE Surface sample 210-1 deep-072012 | ecosystem: Environmental > Terrestrial > Soil > Wetlands > Peat ... | reverse complement strand
CGACAGCGCGCGCGACGCCCGCCGCGCGCAGGCCCTCGAGGCCCGTCGCGTCCGCCCGCAGCGCTTCCAGCCCCTCCTGGCGCGCCGCCGCGACGCGCTCGGGGTCGATGTCGACGAGGACGTACGGGATGCCGGTCTCCTGGAGGACCCGTGCGACGTTCGTCCCGTTCAGGCCGGCGCCCACGACGACGATATGCCGGGCCAGCGGCGCCTCGGACTTCTCGCCCGGATCCTCGACGGCCTCGGGGAGTCGCACGACGAACGCGGGCCCGGCCGCGACGAGAAACGGCGCGAGGACGAGCGTCCCGACCGTCGCCGCGACAACGATCTGCTGCGCCTCGCCCGAGAGGAGCGCGAGCGAAACCCCGGTCGTCGCGAGGACGAACGAGAACTCCCCGACGTTTGCGAGCGCGAGCGCGGCACGCAGTGCCGTCCGGGGAACGGTGTTCGCCGCGCGCAACGCGGCGAAGGCGGCGGCCGTCTTGATCGCGACGAGGGCGACGACGACGCCGGCGACCTCGGCGGGATGCCTCACGAGGAAGGCGGGCTCGAGGAGCATCCCGATCGAGACGAAGAACAGGCTCGAGAGCAGGTCGTGGAGAGGGGCGAGGGTCGCGGCGACCTCGTGGACGTGGTCGCTCTCGCCGAGGACGATCCCGGCCGCGAACGCGCCCATCGCGGCCGAGACGCCCGCCTTTTCGCCCGCCGCGACCATCGCGAGAACGAGGACGACGACGGCCCCCGTGAAGATCTCGCGGCTCCCCATCCGAGCGACGGCGTCCAGGAGGCGCGGCGCCGACCGGCGGGCCACGGCCACGAGGACCGCGACGCCCGCGATCGCGAGGGCGACGCGCCCCGCGACCGCGGCGGCCCCGGGGCCGCTTCCGGAGACGAGCGCGGGGAGGAAGAGAAGGATCGGGATCACGGCCAGGTCCTGGAAGAGGGCGACCGCGAGGAACCGGCGGCCGTACGGGGCCGCGAGCTCGTCGCGCTGCTTGAGGATCGGGAGGACGACCGCCGTGGACGAGACCGAGACGAGGAGGCCGAAGAAGACCGCCTGATTCGGCGCGCTCCCCCAGAGGCGCGCGAGCGCGTAGCCCCCGGCGGCCGTGAGGGTCATCTGAAGCGTGCCGCCGACGAGCGATGTCCGGCCGAGAGCCTTCAGGCGCCGGATCGGGAACTCGAGGCCGACGAAGAGGAGGATGAGGGCGACGCCGAACTTCGCGACCGAGTCGACGCGGTCCGCCTCGCGCACCCACCCGAGGGCATGTGGCCCGATCGCGACCCCGGTGACGAGGAAGCCGACGATCTGCGGAAGCTTGAGCCGCCGGCAGACGAAAAGGACGGGGAACGACGCCGCGAGGACGACCGCGAGGTCCCGCAGGAACGTCCGCTCCCACATGGGGTCAGTATATGGAGCAACGCCTTCTCCCTCTGGCGCCGTCACGGCGGAGCCCATATTCTTGGAAGGTGACCGCGAACCTCACGCCGCAGTACCACGACGCCGAAGAGCGATTCAAACGGGCGACGGACCACGCGGAGAAGCTCGCGGCGCTGCGCGAGATGATCGCGCTCCTCCCAAAGCACAAGGGCACCGAGAAGATGCTGGCCCACCTGCGCAAGCAGTTCTCGAAGCTCGAGGACGAGGCTTCCCATCCTGAGCACGGCGGCCATGGGCACCGGGTCGAAGTCGGCCACGTCAAGCGCGAGGGGGCCGGCCAGTGGGTCCTCCTCGGGCCGCCGAACGCGGGCAAGTCGTCGCTCCTCGCGGCGCTGACGCACGCGCACCCCGAGGTCGGCGAGTACCCGTTCACGACGCGCGTCCCGCTGCCCGGGATGGCGGCGTTCGAGGACGTGCAGGTGCAGCTCGTCGACACGCCGGCCGTCGCCGAGGGCCACACGGAGCCGTACCTCCCGAACCTCGCGCACGACGCCGACGGCGTGCTGCTTGTCCTCGACGTGACGGCGGACGACACAGCGTCCGCCGTCGGGCTCCTCCGGGAGCTGCTCGCCCGCGCCCGCGTCTGGCCGCGGACGCGGCCTCTACCGCCGGACGCCCCGCCTTTCCTCCAGCCGAAGCCCGTCCTCGTCCTCGGCAACAAGAGCGAGGACGACGACGGGACGTTCGCGGCCCTCGCGCGCGAGGCGGTCGGCCCCGACCTGCCCTTCTTACCCGTCTCCGCGGTCACCGGCGCGGGGCTCGACGTCCTGCGCGAGGTCCTGTTCCGGGAGCTGAATCGAATCCGCGTCTATCCCAAGGAGCCGGGGAAAAAGCCCGACTTCGCGAGGCCGTTCGTCCTCCCGGAGGGCGCGACAATCCACGACCTCGCCGTGCACGTCCACAAGGAGATCGCCGAGCGCCTCAAGTTCGCGCGGATCTGGGGCCACGCGAAGTTCGACGGCCAGCAGGTGGACCGCCACCACGTCCTCGCGGACAAGGACGTGGTGGAGCTGCACGCCTAGAATCCGGGGCTCCTGGTCCGCGGACCGGGCGGCCTCTTTCAGGAGGCCCGGAGCAATCGGTCGAGGAGGATATCTTCCAGATTCCTTCGGCCGTCGAAAACGCCAAGGACGACGACGCGCGCCTTCTCGACCCGATAGATGAGCCGGTAAGGCTTCACCACTAGCTCGCGGTATTCGCGAAGCTGAATCCCCAGGAGCTCCGGGACGATGCGGCCGCGGGTGGCGAGCGTCTCCAACGACGAGGCCTTCGCTTCCACCGCATCAAGAACGCGCACCGCCGCTCCCGGGTCGTCCCGGGCGATGTACTCGACGATCTCGGCGAGATCCCGCGCGGCGATCGTCGCCCATTCGACGGGGAGACGGCGCTTCATTCCCGGCGAAGCCGCCGACGAAGCCGCGAGAAGACCTCCGCTTGCGGGACGACCCGCTGCGCGCGCATGTCCGCCTCACCCTGAGCGATCAGCTTCAGCAGCAGTGTGGCCTGCCGCAGCTCCTGGAACGACTCGAAGTCCATCAGGACGCCCTTCGGCTCCCCGCTCTGCGTGATGACGACGGGCCGCCGCGTCTCGCCGACCATTCGCAGCAGCCGGGCGGCATGCGTCTTCATCTCCGTTACGGGGCGGATGTCTTCAGTCGTCTTCATGGTGCTAAATATGGTACCACGTTTGGCACCGGCCGACAGCAGTTCTCAGCCCGCCGACATCGAGCCGAGAAACTCCGCGTTGTTCTTCGTCTTGTCGAGCCGCTCGATGAGGAGCTCCATCGCCTCCACCGTCGAGAGCGGGTTGAGGACCTTGCGGAGGATCCACACGCGGTTCAGCTCCTGCTTCTCGAGGAGCAGCTCTTCCTTGCGCGTGCCCGAGCGGTTGAGGTCGATGGCCGGGAAAACGCGGCGGTCGACGAGCTTCCGGTCGAGGTGGACCTCCATGTTGCCGGTCCCCTTGAACTCCTCGAAGATCACGTCATCCATCCGCGAGCCCGTGTCGATGAGGGCCGTCGCGATGATCGTGAGCGAGCCGCCCTCCTCGATGTTCCGGGCCGCCCCGAAGAAGCGCTTCGGCTTCTGGAGGGCGTTTGCGTCCACGCCGCCCGACAACACCTTGCCCGACGGCGGGCACGTCGTGTTGTAGGCGCGCGCGAGGCGCGTGATCGAGTCGAGCAGGATGACGACGTCGCGCTTGTGCTCGACGAGGCGCTTCGCCTTTTCGATGACCATCTCGGCGACCTGGACGTGCCGCGTCGCGGGCTCGTCGAACGTCGAGGAGATGACCTCGCCCTTCACGGAGCGCTGCATGTCCGTGACTTCCTCGGGCCGCTCGTCGATCAGGAGGACGATGAGCGTGATCTCCGGGTGGTTCGTCGTGATGGAGTTCGCGAGCGCCTGCAGGAGCATCGTCTTGCCCGTGCGCGGCGGCGCGACGATGAGGCCGCGCTGGCCCTTGCCGACGGGCACGATGAGGTCGAGGACGCGCGAGGACAGATTCGGGGTCTCGAGGCGGATGCGCTCCTGCGGGTAGAGCGGCGTCAGGTTGTCGAAGAGGATCTTTTCGCGCGCGACGTCCGGGTGCTCGAAGTTGACGGCCTCGACCTTGATCAGCGCGAAGTACCGCTCGCCTTCCTTCGGCGGCCGGATCTGCCCGGAGATCGTGTCCCCGGTGCGCAGGCCGAACTTCCGGATCTGCGAGGGCGAGACGTAGATGTCGTCCGGACCGGCGAGATAGTTGTACTCGGGCGCCCGCAGGAACCCGAATCCATCCGGCAGCACCTCGAGGACGCCCTCCGAGAAGATCAGGCCGAGGCGTTCGGTCTGGGTCTGCAGGATCTTGAAGATCAGCTCCTGCTTGCGCAGCGAGGGCGCGCCCTCGACCTCGAGGTCCTGCGCGATCTTGACGAGCTGCGGCATGGATTGGTTGTGCAGCGTGCGGATGTCGAGAACGGGCTCGGCGGGAGCGTCCGGAGCTCCGGCCGCCGCGGGCGCCTCTTCGACGTCGGCGGGGAGATCCCGGGGATCGATGTTGCGGGCGGCGTAGTCGGCGCCGGGGACTTTGCGTCGGGGCATGGGTTACTCCTTGGAGGCGGGTGAGAGAGCCGCGCGTAGGAGCCGCGCGAGCTCGGGGAGGTTTTCGCCGGTCTCGGACGAGACGGGCAGGAGGGGGCGGGCGGGAGTTTCGTACGCGGCGGCGAGGGCACGGCGGCGCCGCACGCGCTCGGACGGTTTCACGGCGTCCCACTTCGTGGCGGCCACGACGGCCCGGACGCCCGAGGTCGAAAGGAAGAGGGCCATCGAAAGGTCCGAGGGCTGCGGGTCGAGGCGCCCGTCCACGAGCAGGAGCGCGGCACCGACGGGGGACTCCGCTGCGGCGAGCAGCTCCTCGATCATCTCGGAAAACGCTTCCCGCTTCTCTTTCGCGGTTTTCGCGTAGCCGTAGCCCGGACAGTCCACAACGTCGAACTTCTCCCCCACGCGGTACCAGAAGAGCGCCTGCGTGCGCCCCGGCGTCTGCGAGACGCGCGCGACCTTCGTGCCGAGGAGCGCGTTCAGGAGGCTGGACTTCCCAACGTTCGAGCGGCCGAGAACGGCGAAGGCCGGAACCCTCTCGCCCTTCGGCCTCTCGCCCAACCGGTAGGCCGGAAGCACGAGGCGCACCTCGGCCCCCGCGGCGAGCGGACCTCTCACGCCGCCGGACCGGGAGCCGGCACGCGAGGAAGCGGAGGCGAGGGAGATCTTCATGGGAGATGACGAATCACCCCGGGCGGGGGATTCGGGAACATTCGAGGTTCTGAGAAGTAAAGGAGCCGGGAGGACCCAGCTCCGGAATGATATCAGTGTGCCGTCGGGGGCGTCGTTCCGGCCTCGGGCGCGAGCGATTTCGGAGCCATGGGCGAAGGCGCGCCCTCGAGGGTGAGGCGGACCACCTCGTCCACGTCCTCGACGAGATGGAACTCCATGACCGTCCGGATCTCCTCCGGCAGGTCATCGAGGTCTTTCTCGTTCTCCTTCGGCAGGAGAATCGTCGTGATGCCGGCGCGGTAGGCCGCGAGGAGCTTTTCCTTGATGCCGCCCACGGGCAGGACCTTGCCGCGCAGCGTGATCTCCCCCGTCATCGCGAGGTCCTTCCGGATCGGGATCCTCGTAACGGCCGAGAGGATGGACGTCGCTATCGTGATGCCCGCCGAAGGCCCGTCCTTCGGAATCGCGCCCTCGGGGACGTGCACGTGGATGTCCTTCTTCTCGTAGAAGTCGGCGTCCGCGCCGTACAGCTCTGCGCGCGTCCTCACGTACGACAGCGCCGCGCGGGCGCTCTCCTGCATGACCTCGCCGAGCTGGCCCGTCAGCACGAGGTTGCCTTTGCCGCGCATGAGCGTCGTCTCGATGTAGAGGATGTCGCCGCCCGATTCCGTCCAGGCGAGGCCGGTGGCAAGGCCGATTTCGGCGGTATCGCCCTTCTTGTTCAGGCGGAACTTCGGCTTGCCCAGGTACGACGCGAGGTTCTCGGCGGTGACCGTAAGCGGCGTCTCGGCATCCTTGCCGATGATCTTCCGGGCGATCTTCCGGCACACGGACGCGATCTCGCGCTCCAGGCTGCGGACGCCCGCCTCGCGCGTGTATTTTTCGATGAGGCCGTAGAGAGCCCCGTCCTCGAAGACGGCCTGCGAGGACTTGAGGCCGTTTTCCTTGATCTGCTTCGGCACGAGGAACTGCTTCGCGATCGCGACCTTCTCGTTCGGCGTGTAGCCCGAGAGCGGGATGATCTCCATCCGGTCCTTGAGGGCGGGCGGGATCGGGTGCACGACGTTCGCCGTTGCGATGAACATCACCTTCGACAGGTCGTACTCCGTGTCGAGGTAGTGGTCCACGAAGGAGTGGTTCTGCTCGGGGTCGAGCACCTCGAGGAGCGCCGACGACGGGTCGCCCCGGAAGTCCATCGACATCTTGTCGACCTCGTCGAGCAGGAACACGGGGTTCACCGTGCCCGCCTTCTTCATGAGCTGGATGATCTGGCCCGGGAACGCGCCGATGTACGTGCGCCGGTGGCCGCGAACCTCGGCCTCGTCGCGCACGCCGCCCAGCGACAGGCGCACGAACTTGCGATTGAGCGATTTTGCGATCGACTTCGCGAGCGACGTCTTGCCGACGCCCGGAGGGCCCGCGAAGCACAGGATCGAGCCCTTCGTTTCCGTGACGAGCTGGCGCACGGCGAGGAATTCGAGGATGCGCTCCTTCACCTTCTCGAGGCCGAAGTGGTCTTCGTTCAGGATCTTCTCGGCGCGCTTGATGTCCCTACTCTCGCGCGTCGTCTTCTTCCACGGCACCTGAACGAGCCAGTCGATGTAGTTGCGTGAGACGGTGGCCTCGGCGGAGACGTTCGGCATCGCCTCGAGCCTCTTCAGCTCGGCGAGCGCCTTCTCCTTCGTCTCCTTCGGCATCCCGGCCTTTTCGATCTTGACCTTCAGCTCCTCGAGCTCGTCGGACTTGTCGTCCTTCCTGCCGAGCTCCTGGTGGATGGCCTTGATCTTCTCGTTGAGGTAGTACTCCTTCTGCGCGCGCTCCATCTGCTTCTTGACCTTGTTGTTGATCCGTCGATCGATGTTGATCTTCTCGATCTCGATTTCGAGCAGGTCCTGGAGCTTCTGAAGACGCTCGAGCGGATTCACCGTTTCGAGAAGCGTCTGCTTCTCGACCGTCGCGATCGACGTCGGGAGATGCCCGGCGAGCATGTCGGCGAAGGCTTCCGGATCGTCCATCTTCAGCGACGAGAGAAGCCCCTCGAACGCGAGGTGGTGCGAGAGCTTCGCGTACTGCTCGAAAACGGACAGGACCTTCGAGAGGTACGGCGCGAGCTCCTCGGCCGTGGCGCCGAGCGGCTTCGGTTCGAGGCGTTCGACGCTGACCGCGAGGTGACCGGCGCCCGCCGTGAAGGCGCGAATGCGGCCGCGGACGACGCCCTCGACCATGACCTTGATGTGGCCGTTCGGGAGCTTCAGCGACTGCACGACGGACGCGACGACGCCCGTCTCGTTGATGTCGCCCGCGGCTGGCTCGTCGATCTTGGGGTCCTTTTGCGCGGCCAAAAAGATCCTCTTTTCGGACGACGCGAGGGCGGACTCCAGCGCCGCGATGGATGACGGGCGGCCCACGACGAAGGGCGCCATCATCCGGGGGAAGACGACCATGTCGCGGAGGGGAACGAGAGGAAGCGTCCGGGCGGCGGACGCGAACGGCTCGATGGAGGTGGGGTCGCTCATCCCACCTTCCGAAGCGAGAGGATGGGAGCGGCGCGGCGGAGCACGACGTCTTTCGTGATGACGCACTCCTCGATCTCCTCCTCCGAGGGTACGCGGTACATGACGTCCAGCATGATTTCCTCGAGGATGATCTTCAGACCCCGGGCGCCGACGTTCCGGACGAGCGCCTCTTCGGCGATCTGTTCCATGGCGTCGTCCGTGAAATGCAGGTTCACGTTCTCGAAGTCGAGAAGCGCCTGGTACTGCTTGATGAGGGAATTCTTCGGTTCCTTCAGGATGGCGACGAGCGCCGCGCGGTCGAGGTCGTGCAGCGTGGCGACGACCGGAACGCGCCCGACGAACTCCGGGATCATCCCGAACTTGATCATGTCCTCGGGGTGCACCTTCTCGAGGAGGTCGCCGGCGCGTTTTTCTTTCTTGGAGACGATCTTCGCGCCGAAGCCCATCGACTTCTCGGTGAGGCGGCGGCCGATGATGTCCTCGAGGCCGACGTAGGCGCCGCCGCAGATGAACAGGATGTTCGTCGTGTCGATCTGGATGAATTCCTGGTGCGGGTGCTTGCGGCCGCCCTGCGGGGGCACGTTCGTGACGGTGCCTTCGAGAATCTTGAGGAGCGCCTGCTGGACGCCCTCGCCCGACACGTCGCGCGTGATGGAGGGGTTCTCGCCCTTGCGCGCGATCTTGTCGATCTCGTCGATGTAGACGATGCCGCGCTCGGTCTTTTCCTTGTCCTGGCCCGCGGCCTGGTAGAGCTTCAGGATGATGTTCTCGACGTCCTCGCCGACATAACCCGCCTCGGTGAGCGTCGTGGCGTCCGCGATCGTGAAGGGCACCGACAGCATCCGCGCGAGCGTCTGCGCCAGAAGAGTCTTGCCCGTGCCCGTCGGGCCGATCAGGAGGATGTTCGACTTCTGGAGCTCGACCTCGAGTTTGCGGTTCTTCTCGAAATAGTCGATCCGCTTGTAGTGGTTGTAGACCGCGACGGCGAGCTTTCGCTTGGCCGTCTCCTGCCCGACGACGTACTCGTCGAGGAATTCCTTGATCTCGCGCGGCTTCGGGAGCTTCGTCTCGGGCTTGGCCTGGTCGAGCACCCGGTCCTCGGCGATGATGTCGAGGCAGATGTCGACGCATTCGTCGCAGATGTAGACCGTCGGCCCCGCGATGAGCTTCTTCACGTCCCGCTGGGACTTGTTGCAGAAGCTGCAACGCAGGACGTCGCCCGTGCCCGTTTTCTTCGTCATCAACTTACCCGGCCCCCCTCGGAGTCCTGAGACAACATCTTACCGCCTCCCGTCCACACGGAACAAACCGCGGGCCCGGCTCATTCCCGCCCCCCCGACCGGGGAGCCTACCCTATGATCCGGCCCGCCCCGATGATGCAGACGGCCCGACGCCTCGCCGCGGTCGCGCTCGTGGCCGCGGCGCTGGCGGCCCGGAGCGCCCGGGCCCAGGACGCCCCGCTTTCCCCCGGAGCGCCGCGCTTCCGCCTCTTCCCCGAGGCCGTGCCCCCGCCCTCTCCGAAGGGCCACGGCGGGGCCCCCGCGCCGAAGCCCGAGAAGCGTTTCTGGATGGCGGCGGGAGAGCTGCTCGGGCTGGAAGTCATGTCATGGGGCTTCAACCGCTACGTCATGGACCAGGGCTACGCGCACATCTCCTGGGAGACCGTCCGCAACAACCTCCAGGCCGGCTTCGCCTTCGACGACGACAAGTTCACGACGAACCAGCTCGGCCACTCCATCGGCGGCAGCTTCTACTTCAACGCGCCGCGCTCGAACGGCTTCACGTTCTGGGAGTCGACCCTCTTCACCGCGGCCGGCAGCGCGATCTGGGAGATCGCCGCCGAGACCCAGGGGCCCTCGCTCAACGACCTCGTGAACACGACATTCGGCGGGGCGGTGTTCGGCGAGGCCTCTTACCGGCTCTCGCAGATGCTTCTCGACGACCGCGCCCGCGGCGGCGCCCGCGTGCTCCGCGAGACGGCTGCGGCGCTTCTGAACCCGACGCAGCTCATCACGCGCCTCACGACGGGAGACTTGTGGGCCGTCCGCGCGGAGCGGGGCGACACCCTTCTCCCGTCCGGATTCGTCGCCGAAGCGGACGGCGGCTGGCGCCACTTCGTCTCGAGCACCCGCGCGAACCCAGACCAGGCCCTCTTCACGGCGGCCGTGCGGTACGGCGACCCGTTCGACCGGTACGTCTCGCGGCCGTTCGACTCCTTCGACCTCGGGGTCGACGTCTCGTGGCCCAGCACGGCGTGGCTCACGCGGGTGGAGATCCGGGGCCTCCTCGCCGGATGGGACCTCGACCCCGGCTCGCCCGGCGGGCGGCACGTCCTCGGCGTCTTCATGGACTTCGACTACACCAACAACGACACGCGTGTCTTCAGCTCGCAGTCGTTCCGCTTCGGTCTCCTCTCGATGCGTCCCCTCGGGAAGGGCGTCGAGCTGCGCGCCGAGGCCCTCGGCGTCGTCGCGCCCCTCGTCGCGCTCCAGAACGACCATACCGACGAGTCGCACGGGCTCGTGGGCCGCCCGTACGACTACGGCCCGGGCGCGGCCGTCTTCACCGCGATTCGCCTTCGGCGCCGGGAGCTGGATCTCCTCACCCTCACCTATTCGCTCTTCTGGACGCACACCTCGAACGGCGTCGCCCGCAACAGCAGCATCCAGTCGTTCCGGGCGGAGACGCGACTCCCCATCGCCGGCTCGCTCTCCGCCGGCGGCTCCTGGTCCTGGGGAAAGCGGATCTCGACCTACGACGCGTTCGACACCATCCGCGTCGACGCGACGCAGTGGCGGGCCTTCGTGTCGTGCATGTTCCGGTAGGCCGGTCCCGCCGGGCGATTTTTCGCTAGGCGGCCCTTTTTTCGCTAAGCCGCGCTCTTCGTCCCTTCGCGCCGCCGGATCACGAGGTCGATGAGACCGTACTCCTTGGCTCCGTCCGGCTCGAAGATGTTGTCGCGGTCCGTGTCGCGCGAGATCTTCTCGACGGGCTGGCCGGTGTGGAAAGCGAGGATCTCGTTCAGGCGCTGCTTCGTGCGCAGCATCTCGCGGGCCTGGATCTCGATGTCCGAGGCCTGTCCCTCGGCGCCGCCGTGCGGCTGGTGAATGAGGATGCGCGCGTTGGGCAGCGCCGAGCGCTTGCCCTTGGCGCCGCCCGCGAGAAGAAGCGCGCCCATGGACGCCGCCTGCCCGATGCAGTACGTCGCCACGTCGCACTTCACGTATTGCATCGTGTCGTAGATCGCGAGGCCGGCCGAGACGGAGCCGCCCGGAGTGTTGATGTAGAGCGTGATGTCCTTCTCGGGGTTCTCCGCCTCGAGAAACAGCATCTGCGCGATGATGAGGTTCGCCACGTCGTCATTCACCGTCGAGCCCAGAAAGATGACGTTGTCCTTGAGCAGGCGCGAGTAGATGTCGTACGCGCGCTCGCCGCGGTTCGTCTGCTCGATGACCATCGGAATCAGCATGGAATTCCTCCGCTTTCCCTAGTCTACAAAGCTCTTCAGCTCGCGACGACGGCTTCGGCGAGAAGGAAGTCGAGGACGCGGTCGATCCGCAGCTCCTCGCGCATTCCTTCGAGACGCTCCGCCTTCACGATCGCGGCTTTCAGCTCGGCGAATGTGATGCCCATCGCCTGCGCGCGGCGCTTCAACTCGGCGTCGAGCTCGGTATCCGTGACCGTCACGTTTTCCTTGTCGCCGATCGCGTCGAGGACCAGATATTCCTTCACGCGGCGTTCGGCCGCCGAACGGGCGTCCTTGCGCAGCTCGTTCCAGTCGACCTTGGCTTCCTTCAGGTCGACGCCCTCGCGCGAGAGGTGCCGGGCGTAGTCCTTCAGGGCCGAGTCGATCTCCGACTCGACCATCGTCTCGGGCGCCGGGACGTCGTGGAGCGCGAGAAGGCCGTCGAGAATGGCGCGCCGGCGCGTCTCCTTGACCGCCTGCTCCCTCTCGCGCTTCAGCGAGTCCGCGACCTTCTCGTTCAGCATCGCGAGGCTCGCGCCTTCGGGGGCCTCGCCCTCCCGTGGCGTCAGCGCGAGAAGCGCGAACTCGTCGTCCAGAGCCGGCAAGACCCGCGACTTCAGGGCCGCCAGGTGCACCGTGTAGAGGACGGTCTTCCCCGCGAAGTCCTTGTCCGGAACGTCGGCTGCCCAGTCCTTCTGGAACGTGACCGTGACCCCGGGCTCCGCGTTCCGGATGTGCGCGGAGAGCTCCGGCATCGTGTGCTCGCCGCCGACCTCGACGAGGGTCTTGTCGGCCGCGAAGTCCTTGCCGTCGCCCTTCGGGAACGAGCCCTTGATGTCCACGAGAGCGAAGTCGCCGTCCTTCGCGGCGCGGCCCTCGATCGGCTCGTAGGTGGAATGTCCCTCGCGGATCCGCCCGATGAGGCGGTCGATGTCCTCGGCGGTCGGCGCCGCGTCGCCAGCTGGCACCTTCAAGCCGCGGTAGTCCTTCGGCTCGACGGCGGGGCGCACCTCGATCTCCGCGCGGAACGAGAGCGGCTCTTCGAACGCGAACTTCAGGTCGCCGATCTTCGGCTGGCCGAGAGGGATGAGGTTCTTCTCGCGCAGGGCCTCTCCGACCGAGGCCTGGATGAGGTGCTCGAGCACGTCGTTCTTGACGTCCGCGGCGAAGCGCTTCCGGATCATGTCCGGCGGGACCTTTCCGGGCCGGAAGCCCGGGAGGCGGATCTGCTTGGCCAAGCCCTTCACCGTGCGGTCGGTGGCCTTGCGGACGTCTTCGGCGGGGACCTCGAACGTCAGGATCTTCTTCGTCGGGGACTCATCGACGTAGGACGTGATCATGGAGCTTCTTTCTTCGTTTGATTTCGGGCCGGGCACTGATGGTGCGGGAGGAGGGACTCGAACCCTCACGGGTCGCCCCACGGGATCCTAAGTCCCGCGCGTCTGCCAATTCCGCCACTCCCGCGGCCCCTGAGGCGGGAAGCGGATGCTAGCACCCGTCATGGAGCGGGTCCGTCGAGACAGAAGGCGCGCGCGTCGGGACACTTCGTCCGCAGGACGGCGCACGGCGCGGCGTCCCCGGGCCGGGGAGTGCCCATGTGCAGCCGGACGCCGGGGGCGAAGCGGCGCGCCCCGACCCAGAGCGCGTACTCCCACGCATCGCCGTCCAGGTCGAGCCGCACGACGCCGCCCGGCCCGCAGCGGCGCGCCACCGTCCGCATCACGTCCTCGACCTCGGCCTGCAGGGCGGGCCGGTTGCGGAAGTAGTCCTCCCAACGCGAGGTCGTGAAGATCGACTGGACACCCTCGGGGACCAACGTTTGCAGCCAGATCGGGCTCTCCGGCGAGATTGAGACGCTGAGGAGAGGGCGGCTCGAGTTGAGGAGCAGTGGCGGGAGGGCCTGGAGGACGAGGAGGGACGCGAGGGCGGCGCGTGGGACGCGGCCGAGGCCCTCCGCGACGACCGCGCCCGCCGGAATGGCGAGGAGAACGAGCGCCGGCATCTGGAGCCGCGCGTTCCACGGCATCCAGCGGACGAGGAGGGCGACGAGGAGCCAGGCCGCCCAGCCGAGCGCGAAGATGCCGAGCACGGCGCGCCTGCCTGGGAGAGACCGTCGCGCGAGCGCGAGAACGGTGGCCACGGCGACAATGAGAAACGTCGCTGTCGACGGTGCGGTGTCCTCGTGGTTCAGCAGCGGCCACTCGGCGTCAGAGAACGGGGACAGGCCCGAGATCGCCGGCTCGTTCACGCCGATGCCGAGCCCACTGTGCGCGTGAGCCGTGGCCGCGACGAGAGTGTCGACGAGAGTGCTGCCACGCATCCCCGCCATCCGTAGCTGACCCAGCTGCAGAACCGTGGAGCGAAGGATCTGCGAGGCCGCGAGGGCGGGCGCCTTCTGGAGGCCGAGGGCGAGAAACGAGGACGGGCGAACGACTTCGTAGGCGGAGCCGACGGCGGAACCGAGGACCCGCGCGTTTCGCCACCAGAAGCCGACGTTTGGGAGGACGACGAGGGCGGCCGCCGCCATGAGCCCGGCGGCCCACACCCGGCGCTGCGGCTCGCGGCGGCGGGCGATTCGGCCGAGGGCGGCGACGCCCGCCGCCGCGAGGAAGGGCGCGGCGAGGAGATAGGCCGTCCCCTTCGTGGCCAAGGCAACGCCGACGGCGGCGCCGCCGAGCGCGAGGTCGCGGAAAGGCGCGCCGTCCGCGGCGAAGGCGCGGAGAAAGAAGAACGCGGCGGCGAGGAGGTAGCCGGCGACGACGACGTCGTTCTGCGTGCTCGTGCTCTGAAGGATCGCCATCGGGAGCGTCGCGACGAGGAGCGCCGCCCACGGGCTCGCGCGTCCGGACGGGACGAGGCGCGCGGCAAGCGCGGCCGCCGCGAGAATCGAGAACGCGAAGAACGCCCACTGCACGAGGTTGAAGAGAACGTCGTTCCCGGTCAGGCCGAGGAACGCGAGCTTGAAGTAGGACGCGAGCGGCGGCATGCGCAACTGGCGGTCGATCGGTGTGTCCCACGGGGCGATCGAGCCGTGGTCCCACCACTCCATGACGCGCGCGTTGTGGTAGGTCATCGAGTCCCAGTTGTTCGGGACGGCGACGAGCGCGACGACGAACGTCGCAGCGAGGATGGCGCCCGGGACGGCGAGCGCGGCGACCGGCGGCAGCGGGATGGGTCGCGTCCGCGCGGCCCGGCGGACCGCCGCGAACCCCGCCGCTGCGAACGCGGCGGTCGCCGCCCAGAAGAGGCCCCAAGCGGCCCGCGATCCGGCCGCACCGAGCGCGGAGAGGGCCTCGACCCACGCGACAACCCACAGGCCGGCGACGATGGGTGCGGCGAAGAAGGCCGTCGCGAGCGCGCTCGGGCGCAACGGTCGGGCCTCCGCCGGCGCCGGGGCTAACGGGGACAGGGGACGCCGTTTCAGCGCTCGAGCCACTTCTTCATCCAACCGAACACGGACTCGTGCCAGCGCCGGCTGTTGAGCGGCTTGAGGATCCAGTGGCCCTCGTCCGGAAAGACGAGCGCCTCGGAAGGCACGCCCCGGCGACGCAGCGCCGTGAAGAGCTGAAGCCCCTGATCGACGGGCACGCGGAAGTCCTTCTCGTTCGTGATGACGAGCGTGGGTGTCTTGATCCTGTCGGCGAAAAGGTGCGGCGACCACTTCGCGAACTGCTCCTTCGCCTTCGCGCCCCACGGCACGCCGCCGAAGTCCCAGTCCGTGAACCACAGCTCCTCGGTCACGCTCGACATGGACTCGAGGTTGAAGACGCCGTCGTGCGTGACGGCCGCCTTGAAGCGGTTCGTGTGCCCGAGGATCCAGTCCACCGCGTAGCCGCCGTAGCTCGCGCCCGCGATGCCCTGCCTGGACGCGTCCACGAAGGGCATTTTCACGACGGCGTCGAACACGGCATCGAGGTCCGTCATGACCTTCCCGCCCCAGTCCCCGCTGATCTCGTCCACGAACTTCTGGCCGAAGCCCGTGGACCCGCGCGGGTTCGGCGCCACGACGACCCAGCCCTGAGCGGCCCACAGCGACGGGTTCCAGCGGGCCGACCAGCCGTCCTCCCACGCGCCCTGCGGGCCGCCGTGGATGAGGAACACGACGGGGTACTTCTTCGCCGCATCGAACGCCGGCGGCCTCACGAGCCAGTACTGCACGCGCGCCCCCCCGGCGCCGGTCGTCGAAAGGCTCTCGGGCGCCGCGAAGGCAACGTCCTTCCGCCACGAGCGGTTTTCGTCGGTCAGTGCCCTGGCCTGTTGCGCCTTCGCGCCGGGAGTCGCCGCTTTTTCTTCGAGTGGAAGAAGGAAGATCTCGGGCGGCGAGGTCAGCGTCGCCTCCGTGAAGACGAGGAAGCCGGGTCCGGCCTGCAGCGAGCCGATGGCCCCGCCCTTTTTCAGCTCGCGGGGCGTTCCACCCGCGAGGGACACTTCGAAGAGATCTCTTCTTCCCTCTCTATCGGCGGTGAAGTAAACGGTCTTGCCGTCCCGGCTCAGGCAGAACTCCTCGACGGAAAGGTCCGGGCTCTCGAACAGCGTCCGCTTCGCCTTCGTCTTCCGGTCGTAGAGGTCGAGGTACCAGCGATCGGCCTCGAAGCCGGCGCGGCGCTGGGCGCGCACGAGGATCGCGGAGCCGTCGGGCGTGTACGCCGGGTCGAAGTCCGCCGCCGCGTTCAGGGCGGTCAGCTTCGTGGCGGGGCCGCCCGCGACGGGCACCAGGAAAATGTCTTTGTTCGTCGAGAAGGCCTCCGTGTCGTTCCCGTCGCGATTCGAGACGAACGCGATCTCCCCGCCGTCGGGTGAGAACGCGATGCCACCGTCCTCGTAGAGGTGCGGCGGCGAGTCAAAGTCGCCCGGCGTCACGTCCGTCACGGCACCCGTCGCCATGTCGGCCACGAAGACGTGGTGGCGCACGTCCTCGCGCCATTCGTCCCAGTGGCGGTACAGAAGGCGCGTCAGGTGGTGGACCTTGACGGGACTCTTCTCGGCCTCCTCGCTCTTCTTCCGGTTGCAGGCCTCGTCGGCGCAGTCCGGATACACGTCGGAGACGAACGCGAGCTTCTTTCCGTCCGGCGAGAAAACAAGCGGATCCTGGACGCCGGCTGCGAGATCGGTCAGCTTGCGCGGCTCGCCGCCGCCGAGGTCCAGCAGGTATACCTGCGGCGCGCCGGAACGCGTCGAGACGAACGCGAGCGTCCTGCCGTCCGGCGAGAAGCGGGGCGCGTTGTCGGTCTTTTCGTGCCGCGTGAGCGCGCGGGGCGGAGCCGACCCGTCGGCGGGAACGATCCAGACGTCCGCGTTGCGCTTGCCGGCGGCGAGATCGGTCGTCGTGCGCACGAAGGCCACCTGCTTGCCATCCGGCGAGAGCCGGGGATCTCCCACGCGCACCGTCATGAGGTTGTCCTCGATCGACATCGGGCGGGACGCCGGGGCCGGCGCCGCCGAAAGGACGAGCAGGGCGACGGCCGGAGCGAAGATCTCGAATCTGGCCATGGATCCGCCTTTCGAAGAAAAGGCCGGCCTCGTGAGGCCGGCCAGAAAATTCGTGGTGAGCCGAGAGGGACTTGAACCCACAACCCAGAGATTAAGAGTCTCTTGCTCTGCCAATTGAGCTATCGGCCCGTGACGCCCCGGAGGTGACCCCGGAGCGGGCCGCGAAATATACCCTCTCGCGGCTGGCGCTTCAAGCGCGCCCTATCCGGGCTTCTTCTTGATGAGCTGCTTGATCTCGTTGTTCCCGAGGGCCGAGGAGGCGGCGATGATGAGCGCCGCGTTCCCGGTGCCGAGGTCGGGCAGGGCGCAGGCGGACGCCACGACGCCGTCGGCGCCCGTGACGCCGCGAAAAAGGATCTGCGGAGGCCGGACCGTCGAAACGACGCGGATCGAAATGTGCGCGCCCGCGAGGGGCCTCTCGGTGAGAGACGTCGAGGCCTTCACGGTGATCGTCACCGTCTCTCCGGACAGCAGCTCACCGTCCGTGGTGACCGCGATCTCGAGGTGCTCCGAAGCGGCCTCCGAGGCGAGGTAGTCGACGATGACCTGGTCGAGAGAGCGGAGCCTGACCCCGGATTTCGCCTTCGACGGGCCCGCGGCCACGGGGGCGGCGGGGGTGACGACCGCCGCCCGCGGCGGCGCGGCGGGAGGAGCCGCCGGGGCGCGGGGCGAAGGCGTCCCGACGACCGGCATGGCCGCACTCGTCGTCACGCGCCCCCGGGCGGAGGCGGGGGGATCCCCGGGAAACGGCTCGGGTGGCGCCGACAGGATCGCGCTCACGGCGGCGAGCGCCGCCGGCGAGACCCTCTCGGGATGCGGCAGCGTGTCGTCGGCCCAGTCGGCGGGCGCCTCGCCGATCTTTCCCTTGTCGAGGCGCCCCCGGCGGACGGCCTCGATCACCCGGCGGTGTTGCAGATCCATCATCTCGCGCAGCGCCTTCTCGTCCACCCGGTCGCCCGTGATCAGGTTCTTGTAGGCGCTCCTCTTCGAGAGCAGGATCTCGCCGCCCACGTAGACGAGGGACTCCACCACGGGATTCGCGAGGCCGCGATCCTCCGTCTGCACGTGAAACATCTTCGTTTCGTGCTTCACGTCCGTATTGAATCCCGTGATCAAGGTAGTTGGAAATTCTAGCGGATCGGGGCCCCGCGACGGCGGGAAAGGCGCGAGGCGAGAAAACGGCCCGTGGCGGACCCCGGGGCCTTCGCGATTTCCTCGGGCGTCCCGGCGGCCACCAGCTCGCCGCCGCGCGCCCCGCCCTCGGGTCCGAGGTCGATCACGTAGTCGGCCGTCTTGACGACGTCGAGGTTGTGCTCGATGACGACGACCGTGTTACCGCGGTCGACGAGGGCGTGCAGAACCTTCAGGAGCTTCTTCACGTCGTCGAAGTGGAGGCCCGTCGTCGGCTCGTCGAGGATGTAGAGCGTGCGTCCGGTCGCGCGGCGGGCCAGCTCGCGGGCCAGCTTCACGCGCTGGGCCTCGCCGCCCGAGAGCGTTGTCGCGGGCTGCCCGAGCTGGATGTACCCGAGGCCCACGTCGTTCAGCGTGTCCGCGATGAGCTTGATGGAAGGCACGTTCGCGAAAACGTCCGCGGCCTGCTCGGCCGTGAGGGCGAGGATGTCCGCGACATTGAGGCCCTTGTAGCGCACCTCGAGCGTCTCGCGGTTGTAGCGCTTCCCGCCGCAGACGTCACAGGTGACGTAGATGTCCGGCAGGAAATGCATTTCGATCGCGATCTGGCCGCCGCCCGCGCAGTTCTCGCAGCGGCCCCCCTTCACGTTGAACGAGAAGCGCCCCGGGCCGTACCCGCGCATCCGGGCATCGGGAACCCGCGCCATGAGGTCGCGGATGGAGTTGAAGACGTTCGTGTACGTGGCCGCGTTGCTCCGCGGCGTGCGTCCGATCGGCGACTGGTCGATGTCGATGACCTTGTCGAGGTGCTCGAGCCCCTCGATTTTCCGATGGGCGCCGGGCTTGCCCGACGACTCGTAGAACATGCGCGCCGCGGCCCGGTAGAGGATGTCGTTCACGAGCGTCGACTTCCCGGAGCCGGAGACGCCCGTCACCGCCGTGAAGACGCCGAGCGGAAATCTCACGGTGACGTTCTTGAGGTTGTTCTCCGTGGCGCCCGCCACCGTCAGAAACTTTCCCGTGCCCGCGCGGCGTTTCGCCGGCACCTCGATCGCGAGCTCGCCGGACAGGTACTTGCCCGTGAGCGAGCGCGGAAAGTTCACGAGCTCGTCGGCGTGGCCCTCGCCCACGATTTCGCCGCCGTGGATGCCCGCGCCGGGGCCGAGGTCCACCACGCGGTCCGCGAGGCGGATCGTCTCCTCGTCGTGCTCCACGACGACGACGGTGTTCCCGAGATCGCGCATCGCGAAGAGCGTGTCGATGAGCTTCCGGTTGTCCTTCGCGTGGAGGCCGATAGAAGGCTCGTCGAGGACGTAGAGGACTCCCATGAGCTTGCTGCCGATCTGCGTCGCGAGGCGGATGCGCTGCGCCTCGCCGCCCGAAAGGGTCGCGGACGCGCGAGCGAGCGAGAGGTACCCGATCCCGACGTCGTTCAGGAAACCGAGGCGGTCCCCGATCTCCTTCAGGATCTTCCCGGCGATCTCCAGCTCGCGCGGCGAGGGCGTCAGGGCGTCGAAGAACGCCTTTGCGTCCTCGAGCGTGAGCGCCGTGAGCGTGTCGATGGGGCGTCCGTCCACGAGCACGGCCAGCGCCTCGGGCTTCAACCGCCGGCCCTTGCACGCCGGGCAGGGCGAGGCCGACATGTAGTTCTCGAGCTCGGCCCGTGCCTCTTCGCTCTCGACCTCCTTGTATTTGCCCTCGAGGAGCGGCACGAGGCCCTTGAAGGCCGACGACCAGTTGTACTCGCCCTTCTCGGACTTCCACTTCCACTTGATCTCTTTCGCGCCCGAACCGTGGAGGATGACGTCCTGCACGTCCTTGCCGAGCTTCTTGAACGGCACGTCGAGCGAGAACTTCATCACCTTCGCAAGGTGCTCGATCTGCCGCAGCCGCCAGTTCGCCGAACCCTGCTTGTAGAGCACGATCGCGCCCTCGCGGATCGACTTCGACGGGTCGGGGATCAGCCGGTCCGGATCCACTTTCTGCACCGTGCCGAGGCCGCTGCACGTGGGGCATGCGCCGAATGGCGAGTTGAACGAGAAGAGGCGCGGCGTGATCTCGGTGAGCGACGTTCCGCAGTCGGGGCAGGCGTAGCTCGTCGAAAGCGTCTCGTCCCTCGTCGGCCCGTCGGGGGTCGCGCCCAGAGTCGCCACCGTCACGAGCCCCTTGCCCACCTTCGTCGCCGTCTCGAGAGAGTCCGTCAGGCGCCGGCGCGTGTCGTCGTCGCGCTTGACGATCAGACGGTCCACGATCACCTCGATCGTGTGCTTCTTCTGCTTGTCGAGCTCGGGCGGGCTCTCGAGGTCCACCATCTGCCCGTTGACCCGGGCCCTCAGGAAGCCCTGCTTGACCATCTCCTCCATCTGCTTGCGGTACTCGCCCTTCTTCCCCCGCACGAACGGCGCGAGAAGCATGAAGCGCGTGCCCTCCGGCATCGCGAGGATGCGGTCCGTCATCTGCTGGATCGTCTGGGCCGCGATCTCCTTGCCGCAGGTCGGGCAGTGGGGCTTCCCGATCGACGCGTAGAGGAGGCGAAGATAGTCGTAGATCTCCGTGACCGTGCCCACCGTCGAGCGCGGGTTCTTCGACGTCGTCTTCTGCTCGATCGAAATCGCGGGCGACAGCCCCTCGATCGAGTCCACGTCCGGCTTCTCCATCTGCTCGAGGAACTGCCGGGCGTACGCGGACAGGGACTCCACGTAACGCCGCTGCCCTTCCGCGAACAGCGTGTCGAACGCAAGAGAGGACTTTCCGGACCCCGACACGCCCGTCAGCACAACGAGCGCGTTCCGCGGGATCGTGAGGGAGAGGTTCTTGAGATTGTGCTCGCGGGCTCCGCGAATGACGATCGAGTCCATCGGGGCGCGGATTATGGACCCGCGGCGTCAGCCTCCGGCGAGCCTCCTCCCGAGCGCTCCGAAGGCCCCCTTCAGCCCTCGCCTCCACAGGCGCACGGGATTGCGCCGCAGGAATTCTGCGATCGCGGGCGGGTAAGCCCGCCAGGGCACGGGGTGCGGGTCGGTCGCCTGGCTGCGGCCGTCGGTCAGGTGGTCCCACTTCGCGACGCACCACCAGAGCGAGACGTAGCCCGTGCGCTTCTTCACGAGCGCGAAGATCTCGTCGAGCGCGCGGCTCCAACCCGCCACGGTCTTCGCGTCCGCGTGCATCCGGCAACCGGCCAGCTCGCGGTCGAGGAACCGCATCGAGGACCGCGGATAACGCGCCGCGATGCGCAGCCAGTAGTCATAGTCCATCGTGTGGTGAAGCGCGGCGTCGAAGGGTCCGACCTCCTCCCAGACTTTCCGCCGGAAGAAGGCCGCCGGCTGGGCGATGAAGCAGGCATCGGCGAGACGCTCGATTGCGTCGGGGCGCGCGAGGTACGGCGAGACGCTGTTCCCGGCCTCATCGAGATAGCTCGCGCGGCCCCAGACGAACATCAGGTCCGGGTCGGACGCGAAAGCCTCACCCACTGCCGCGAGCGCGCCGGGGGTGAGGACGTCGTCGCTGTTGAGGTACCCGAGAACCTCGCCCGTCGCGCCCGCGAGCCCCTTGTTGATGGCGTCGGCCTGGCCGGTGTCCTTCTCCGACACGAACGGCACGCGCCCCTTGTACGCGCGCAGCACCGCCAGAGTCTCGTCGGTCGATCCCCCGTCCTGCACGCGGTAATCGAGATCCGGATAGTCCTGCGTCAGGACGCTCTCGATCGTCGCGCGAATGAACTTTCCCTGGTTGAGTGAAGGGGTGACCAGCGAGATCGAGGGCAGGCGGGTGCTCATCGGTGGAAGAGAAACCGGATGCGCACGAAGTTCGCCAGGAGCACCAACACACGCAGCGCCAGCGACAGCGGCCACAGCAGCCGCGGCCCGTGCCTCCTCCAGATCTCCGCGTGCGCCGACAGCGAGAGGTTGTGCTTGTCGTCGGCCATCCAGCCGGCGTACTGCCGCGCGGTCGGCGCGCCGGCAATCCGGGCGTCGTAATCGCCCACCTCGTGAAAGAGGCGCGCGGCCGGCTCCACGAGCACTGGAATGCCCGCCCGCTTTGCGCGCAGCGAGAAGTCGAGATCGCCCCACGCCATCGGGAACCGCGCGGCGTCGGGCAGACCGATGCGGTCGAAAATCGCGCAGGGCACGAGCGTCCCCATCCCGAACAGCCAGTCCGCCGGGAAGGGCTCCGCCTTCAGCTCCGAGACCGGGGCGCCGTGCCTCAGGACGCGGATCCCCCGGCCCCACCACTCCACCGACCCGCCCGCCGACCAGACGCGGCCGGGCTCCTGCGCGTAGAGGATGGCGCTGCCGACGAGCGCGCCCGGGTAGCGCCCGGCCGTCGCCAGGAGCCGTTCGAAATAGTCCGGCGCGCATGTCACGTCCTGATTGAAGAAGAGAACCGCCTCCTCTCCGAGCGCGCGCGCCCGCTCGATGCCGAGGACGATCGCGCCAGTCCACCAGACCGGCGTCGTCGTGCGGATCACGTCCAGGCCGGGGAACTCGCCGGCCAGGGCGCCCCCGTCGGCAGCGCCTTCGTCATCCACGAAAACGATGCGCTCCGCGCCCGCCGCCCTCAGCGAGGCGATCGCCCGCCGCGACGCCTCGACCCGCTTGAAGGCGGGAATGAGAACGGCCGGCGGCCTCAGGCCGCGTCCCCCCGCCCGTCGAGCTCGGCCAGCTCGGCGTCCACCATGATCCGGACGAGCTCATCGAATCCCGTCTTCGGGGCCCAGCCCAGCTCTTTTCGCGCCTTCGACGCGTCGCCGCACGTCTCGGTGATATCCACCGGGCGCGCGTAGTTCGGGTCGAGCACGACGTGTTTCTTGTAGTCGAGGCCGACGATCCGGAACGCAGCCTCGCAGAAATCGCCGACCGAGTGCGAGACGCCCGAGGCGAGGATGTAGTCGTCCGGCTTCGCGGCCGAGACGATCAGGCGCATGCCCTCCACGATGTCCGGGGAATAGCTCCAGTCGCGCTTCGGCGTCAGCGTGCCGAGGTGCAGCTCGGTCTGGCGCCCGCGCGCGATGGACGCGGCTCCACGAGCGATTTTCCGCGTGACGTAGTTCTCGCCGCGGCGCGGGCTCTCGTGGTTGAAGAGGATGCCGGCGCACGCAAAGAGCCCGTAGGCGCTCCGGTAGATGCGCACGAGGTTCAGCGCATAGACCTTCGCCGCCGCGTACGGGTTGATCGGGTTCATGGGAGTCCGCTCGGTCTGAGGCGACTCTTTCGCCTCGCCAAAGATCTCGCTCGTGGCCGCGAGGAAGAAGCGGCAGTCCGCAGCCACGTGGCGCATCGACTCGAGGAGCCGCAGCGTGCCGAGGCCCGTCGAGTCGGCGGTGTATTCGGGCAGGTCGAAGGAGATCTTGACGTGGCTCTGTCCGGCGAGGTGGTAGATGACCTCCGGCTTGACGTTCCGGAGCACCGACACGAGGCTGCTCGTATCCGACAGGTCGGCGTAGTGCAGGTTCAGCCGGGACAGGGCACGCGCGTGGACGAGGGCCGGCACGGAATCCAGCCGGGTGCGCTGCAGGAGGCTCGACTGCCGGACGAGTCCGTGTACCTCGTCGCCGCTCGCGAGGTGCGACTCGGCGAGATAGGACCCGTCCTGGCCGGTGATACCCGAGATGAGGATGCGCGCCATGAGCGACAGTTTGTGGGAAAGTAGAAGGATGTCAAAGGGGCGGAGCCTGCGGGTCTTCGTCGACCTCGCTCCCCTGTCGCCGGACGGCGGCAACGGCGGAGTGCGCGTGTTCGTCCTGCGCCTTCTGGAAGCCCTTCTCAAACGGCCCGGCGCGCACGAAATTCACCTGCTCGTCAAGCCGGAAGCCGAGGCTGTCGTCGCGCCGCTCCTCGCGAAGGGCGCCGTCCTCCGGCGTCTCGGCCCCGGTCTCGACGTCGAGGAACCCCGGCGCCTTCTCCGCACGCGTCGCCGGCTTCACGGCTTCTTCCAGCCTCTCCTCGAGCTTGCCGCCCCGGACCACACGTCGCTGAAGAGGCTCGGCGCCGACGTCCTTCTGAGCCCGCTCGGCACCACGGCCTTCCACGAACCCGAGCTCCCGCACGTCGTCGTCGCGTATGACTTCCAGGACCTCGTCTATCCGGAGTTCTTCGATCCCGACGAGCGCCGCCGTCGCATTGGTTTCCGGGGCGACCTCAGGCGCGCCGACCGCGTCGTGGCGATCTCCGAGGCCACGAAGGCGATGGCCGTCGAGCGCGTGCACGTGAAGGCCGAGCGGATCACGGTTCTGCCGCCCATTGCGGGCCCTCTTCGCGCCCGTCTCGACCCTCGCGAGGTGCTGAATCGCCTCGACGCCCTCGGCCTCTTCCGAACCGAGTACGCCATCTACCCCGCGAACTTCTGGCCGCACAAGAACCACGAGCGACTTCTCGCGGCGACGGCGCTTGTCGTGCGCGAGGAGCCGGACTTCCGGCTCGTCCTGTGCGGCGCGCTCGACGAGCCGCGCGAGGCCCTGCGCGCGAAGGCCGAGGCGATGGGCCTCGCCGAGAACGTCCGCGTCCTGCCGTACCTCGACGACGCGGACATCACGGCCCTCCTCGAGGGCGCCGAATTCCTCGTTTTCCCATCTCTTTTCGAGGGCTTCGGCCTTCCCGTCCTCGAGGCGATGGCGCTCGAAACGCCCGTCGCGTGCTCCGATCTTCCCGCGTTGCTCGAGGTCGCGCGCGAAGCGGCGCTCTTCTTCGACCCGGAGGACGTGGCGGGCATGGCCGCAACGATGTTGCGGCTGGGGAAGGAAGAAGAGACGCGTGACGCTCTCGTCCGGAAGGGGCTCAAACGCGCAAAGAGCTACGCGGAAATCGACGTGGCGGGCGCATACCACGAGCTGCTCGGCTCGGCGCGGGAGTGAAGTCGCTCAGGTGACGGACGGATCGACGAGGACCAGCGCGGTTCTCACCGACGCCTCGGCCGCCGCCCTCTCAGCTCGTCGAGGGTGGCGTCGACACTCTTCGGCAGTCGAAGAATGCCGTAGACTTCGTCCATCGGATGCTGGCCTCTGGATCCCTTGCGCAGCAAAACACCCTCTCGGCGAAGCTCAAATGTGACGGGGGTGCCCGCGGAGAGGCCGAGCCGCTGGCGCACCGCGGCGGGCACGGTGATCTGGCCTTTCGCGGAAATGGTGCTCTTCATGGGTAAAGCGTCGTTCTCTTTACCCAAAACGTCAAGCGCCTGAAACGGCGTCCGGGACTCACCTCCGCAGCGCGACCCCCACCGATCCCGCGTCCCCCGCGTAGCCGGCACACTCCGCGGGCGTCGCGAGAGCGTAGCGGTCGGTGCCCGCGACGTCTGCAAAGACGCCGACCCCCCGCTCCCCTGCCGCGCCCACCGCCAGCCGGTTCGCCACGTACTCGTCGTCGCCTGCGAGGTCGAGGCACATCCCGAGCCCCGCGTCCCAGCCGAAGCCGAGGCCGGCGCCGCCCGTTCCCGAAAGCACGTGGCGGTCGTTTCCCTCCGCGTCGATGAGAACACCCAGCGCGAAATGCGCGGCCGAGCCCTGCGCGTACCAGACTCCGTCGTACGTGTCGTCCCCCGCGGCATCCACGAGAATCCCCGTCCCGTACCAGAAGCCCGCACCCTGGCAAAACGTGCCGCCCGTGTAGGAGTCGTTTCCGGCGAGGTCCACGAGCGCGCCGATCCCGCCCGCCCACGACCGGCCGTCGGAAAGATCCGCGCGGCGGCCGACGCCGGCGCCCTGCGCGTTGGAAGTCGTGGCGCGGCCTGCGGTGCGGGGGTCCGCCTCCCGCCCCGGACCGGGCTCGCGCACGGCCACGTACACGTCGTTGCCGGACACGTCCACGAGCGAACCGCATCCGCCCGGCCCGCCGTAGCCCTGCCCGGAGTGAAGGATCTCGTAGCGGTCGTCGCCTGCGCGGTCGAGCAGCAGGCCCGCGCCGAAGATCGCGGCGCCCTGGCCCGCGCTTCCAAGCCGGTAGTCGTCGTGTCCGGCCTCGTCCACGAGCACGCCCACGCCGAGCTGACCCCACCCCTGCGCGCGGGACTCCGCGACGTAGCGGTCGTCGCCGGCGCCGTCCCACAAAATGCCGATGCCGCCGCTGCCGCTTCCCTGCGCGGGCGCGCGACCCGCGCGGTAGACGTCGTTCCCGGAGAGGTCGATCACGACGGACACCGGGCGCTCGGGCCACGAGGCCGCCGCGAACGCGCCTTCGTACGTATCGTCGCCGCCGAGGTCCAGGACGAGGAGAAACGGCAGCGCGCCCGGAGCCAGTACGTGCCGGTCGTTGCCAGTACCGGCGACGCGCACGCGGCCGTGCTTCGTCTCCACCTCCCAGCGGAGCCGCGCGAGGTCGACCCGCCGCGCGCGCGGGACAGCGGCACGCAGCTCTCGGACGGCGCTCTCCACGGCGCCAAGCGCGTTGAGCGCGGCTTCCGCCATCTCTCCTTCGTCGAGGCCGCGGGCAGCCTCTTCCACGTCGGGCAGCTTCTCGCTTCCGTCGGGCACGACGTCCACGAGATTCGCGCGCCGGCACGCGCTCGTCGCAGTCGGGAGAGGCACGGCGCGCCAGGCGCGGGCCACGCTCTCCTCCGATGCCGCGAGCGCCGAGAGGAGCCGCGCGACGGGAGCGCGGAGCACAGGTGGCAACTGCTTCAGCTTCGGGGCGCGGCAGCCGAGGCGGCCGAGCACGCGCGCGAGGTCCGCGTCGCGGACTGCGGGCGGCGTCGGCCGGAAATCCGGCACGCGCGGCTTCACGCCCAGCTCGTATAGCAGCGCGGCGGCGTCGCCAACCGAGCCCTCCGCGACATCGCGGTACCGGCCCGCGAACGCCCCGAGCGTGAGCGGGTGAGCGCGAATGGCCGCGAGGTGCGGCAGTGTGAAGGCCATCGAAGGCGCTTCCAGCGCGCGATCCGCAGCCGCGAATTCCCGCCGGGCCAGAAGCTGGCCGAGCGGAAGGACGAGAGCCAGCGGCAGGCTCAGAGCCGCGCGCCGGATCACGGCGCCGCTGCCACGGTGCGCTCCAGCCGGAAGGCTCGCCACGCCGAGCGCGTTTTCGCGGCGGGATCGAGGATGCGGAAGCGGAAGGGGCTGTATTGGGCGAGATCGTTCCAGAACGCCACGGGAAACGGACCGAACCCGATCGACGTCTCCTCCACCGCGAAGGCGCCTCGCGCCGACAGCAGGCCCGAGCCCACCTCGTACTCCACCCAGAAGGGCGTGTCGGCGTGCCGCGACCCGCTCCACGCGAGACGAATCGTTCCCTCCGCCTCCTTCCACGAAAGCCGCGCTCCATCCGGAGGTGCCGCCACGACGAGCGACTCGGCATAGCGGGAAACCAGCTCCGCCGAAGGCCGCACGGCCCCGCCGTACGCCTCGAGGAAGCGCAGCCGCGCGCGGGCCTGGTCTCGCAACCACCGCGCGAGGTCGCTGGCGAGAGCGGGCGCGAAGGGGTCCGATTCCCTTCGGGGCGCGCCCAGGCGCTCGGCGTGGAGAAGCACCCCGTCGCCGGCGCCCACGAGCCTTTCGGCGCGCCGGGCTTCGGGCGTCAGGTGCCCGCCCACGGACGTCGAGAAGAAAAGCCGCTTGCGCGGTGAACCGCCCGCGAGCGCCTTCACCAGCGAGACGCCCTGCATCGACTTCGGGCGCGGGAGGCCGGCCAGCTCGAGAAGCGAAGGCGTCACGTCCACGTTCTGGGCGAGAGACGCCACCACCCCGCCCGCCGGCACGCCCGGGCCCGCCAGGACGAGCGGAATGTGCAGCACCTCTTCCACGAACTTCGCCTCGCCGCTCGTCGAGGCATGCCCCACCCACCCGTGGTCGAGAAGCTCTTCGCCATGATCCGCCGTGAAGCACACGAGCGTGCGAGAGGCGGGCGACCTCTTCTCCAGCGCCGCGAGCACCCGCCCGATCTCCGCGTCCATCCGCTCGACGTCCGCGTCGTACAGGGCGACAAGCTTCTCGCGATCTCCCGGCGCGAACGCGTAGCCCGCGCCGAGCGGCACCGTCGCCGACACCTGCGAGCGCTCGAGGCCGGACGAGCCCCTCACCTTCGCCTCCGCGGCCTCATAGCCGCCCGCGCCGTATGGCAGGTGCGGCTCGACAAAATGGATCCACGCGAAGTACGGCTCGGGCGCGGAGGGCAGCCACTCAGCCAGCGCCTGCGCGCCCACGATCTCCGCGCCCGTCACCGCCTGCTCTGGCAGGCCGAGGTTCCGGTAATACGAGACCGCCGTGAAAAAGCCGTAGTTCCGAAGCGTGAACCCTCGCGCGCCGAGGAGGCGCGGAAGCGTGGGCAGCGTCTTCGGCGTCGAGTCGTCGCGGTTCTCCACGCCGTGCGTCGGCGGGTAGAGCCCGGTGAAGATCGAGACGAGCGACGGCGCCGTCCACGGCGTCACCGTGTACGCGCGCGTGAACCGCGTCCCGCGCCGCGCGAGCGCCGCCAGCGCCGGCGTGCGCCCGCCCGACCAGTCGATCCGGTCCGCGCGGAGCGAGTCGGCCGTGATGAGGAGAATGTTGGGCGGCCGCTCCACCCCTCGGGGCACTGTGGCGCACGCCGCTCCGAGAGCGGCGAGGATCGCCGCAGCGCCACGCAGGCCCCGCCGCATCAGTCTTCTTCGACGTGAAGGCTCATCTCGCCGCCGAAGCCGCGCTCGTGTAACGCATCCGTCGCTTGCTCCGCGACGGCCTATGCCCGCTGCTCGAGCTGGGACAGCAGCTGGTCCATGAGCCGGGCGTAACCGTCGAGGCGTCCGAAGATCCGGAGCTTACGGGCGACGCCAAGCCTTTCGTTTAGCCGGCCCATATCACGCCGGTCTCGAGGACGCGCTTGCGGAATGCCGGGTCGACCGAAGAGAGATCCACGACGTCCACGCGGTACGGCACGTGGCTTTCCTCCAGAGCCTCACGGATTCTGCTGAGGAGTCCGGTCGGCAGCGGGCGGCGCGGAAGCACAGCCACGTCGATGTCCGACGCCACACTCGCCGAACCCGAGGCGCGCGAGCCGAAGAAGATCACCGTCGCGTCCCGTCCGCTCAGGCGTTCCAGGACGATCCGTCTGACCTCCTCGATAGCGGTGTCCGCGGTGGCGCTGGCCATGGGGAAAGTATAGGGCCGCCAGACTGCTCGCCCACCTCAGCGCGGCAGCGGGATCACTTCGCGCGCCATCTCGGCGCAGAAGCGGGCGTCGGAGAGGGCCCGCGCGGCCTGCTCCCGCGTGGACTCCTCTGTCGGAAGGAAGTCGGCGTCACCGTAGAACGCCCCCTTCGAGAGATAGAGCTCGAGGACCTCGAGCCGGACGAGCGCCTTCAGGAGATAGCTCTGGGCGAGGGATGTCGCGGTCAAAACAGCACAATCTCGTCGCCCGGCTTGTAGTCGGGTTTCAGATCCCAGTACCAGGCGTCGCCTTTCCAGATGCGCTTCGAGCCCAGCTTGTCGAGGCGTTCCTTCAAAGCCGCCAGCTCGCTCGCGAAGAAGCCGCCCCGGTCGTACAGAAGCCGGCCGTCGTCGAGCATGTCGAGGAACAGGGGGCTTCCCCGCCGCACCTCGGCAGGCGTCTTGAATATCGGAGACAGCCTGTTCGCAGAGTTCGCCGGCCCCCCGGAGACGGCCGATCGCTCGACCGCGTCGAATTCCCGCACGCGCGGGATCCGTCCGTCCGGAAGCGGGTCGGCCACGACAAGAAGATCGACATCCGAGTCGGGCCTCGGCGTTCCCCGGCCCACCGATCCGAAGACGACGAGAGAGACGAGGCGATCGCCATAGAAGCTCTGGCAGGCGCCCAGCAGCCGTCCCAGCAAATGCTCGATCTCGGGAATCTCGACCGCCATGGTTTGATTATCCCCTCGACGCCGTTCCTCTACTTCCGTGACCGCCGGGCACCGGGCAGAAAGCCCGAACCCCAATAGCTTCGCGACCTGAGGCCTTCATGAGGTTGCCAGGCCGAGCTGAATGAGGATAGCGTGCTCGACCTTTTCGAGATCGATGTGACCGAGTTGAACCAGCCGACTTGAAAGACGGGACTTGCTAACGGTGGTGAGTTGGTCGGCCATGGCCTTTCGATGCTGGCCTTTGACAGACACGTATGCCTCACTCGGGTAAAGCCGCTCGATGTTCGAGGTGAGCGGAACGACCTGGACCCGGTTGAGGAATTGGTTCGAGGCGTCATTACTGACGATCACGGCCGGGCGCTTCTTTCTGACCTCGCCGCCGACAGCAGGCTCGAAGTTGACCCACCAGACCTCACCGCGTTTCATGCGCGACGTCCGCGATGGTGGCTTCTGCCCACTCATGAGCTTCTGCCTCGCGAGCCTCGTCGGCCGCCATTTCGCGATAGGCCGCGATGAGGTCCCGGCTGACGACATGAGGGCGGACGAGAGATTCGATGAAGCGGCTGATCTTGTGGCGCCCGATAACCTGGTGAAGACCCGCGTAGACCTGTTCGTCCACCGTGATGGTGAGTTTCTTCTGCATACGTATAGGATACGTATTGAGGACTACTGCGTCAAGGGCCGCCTCCGCGGGCTGTGCGGCGACGCCGCGAGCCACGCCGCGGCTCCAAGGCTCGCGCCCGCGTAGTTCCCGAAAAGATCCAGCCACCGGAACGTCCGCATCGGAATGAAATTCTGCGACACCTCGTCGGCGGTCCCGATGACGAAGAGAAACAGCGCGGCAACGAGGGGGCCGCGCCAGCCGCCTTTCTCCACGCGCACCGCCTCCAGCGTCACGCCCGCGAGAAGGCCGTATTGAATGAGGTGCCACTTCTTCGCCGGCGGCTCGTGCCGGTATACGGTGAAGAGCAGAAGAACGTACACGCTCATGACGGCGGCGAGAACGGCGAGCGCGGGCGCGCGATTCACGGCGCCCGCGGACCACGCCCACGCACCGAGGCCCACGAGGATCGCGCCTCCCGCTCCCACATACCAGAGCGTCACGTGCGGCTGCAGGCGCGGCAGGATCCACCCCAGCCACAGTTTCGGTGCGATGGGAAGCGTCGCGAGGCCCACGACCGCGAAGGCGATCGCGCCGGCGGCCCACACGGAGCTGCGAAAAACGCCGGGCCGCGTGTCCATTGGTAGATCCTGCTTCAAACTCCGAACGAGACCGCCCTCGCTTGATTTCCAGGAGGAGTCCAGATACGAGTTGTTAGCTGGCGCCTCGCTCGGGTGGCTGAGGAGCTCGGATGCCGCGAAGGAGACCCTCGACGCTGAGATCTTCGTCGATTTCGGGCCAATGGATGCCCTCGCCGTTGCCGAGGAGCTCCCAGTGAGCGCGCTGCTGCGCGGAGGCCGCCAGGAGACGCGGGAACCAGACCAACGGCGCAGAAATAGTACGGCCGTCGGTAAGGCCAACGACGAGCTCGGAGGCGGTGACCTGCACCGAACCGGCCAGGGAAGTTCGACTAGCGACTGAAGTACTCATGCCACGCCTCGACTAGTTTACCGTGATTCTCGACAACGAGACAGCGCAGCGTGCCGAGCTCGTGCACCGCGAAGTTCGCGGATTCAGCGAGGGCAACCGGCTCGAGCCA
>Ga0097691_1000568_pt1 | contig 31314 bp, 24 predicted proteins | sample NGESurdeep072012_8_FD_72858 | JGI IMG/M metagenome (GOLD analysis project Ga0097691, IMG submission 72858) | Arctic peat soil microbial communities from Barrow, Alaska - NGEE Surface sample 210-1 deep-072012 | ecosystem: Environmental > Terrestrial > Soil > Wetlands > Peat ... | reverse complement strand
TACATCGAGACCAAGAAGCTGATGTACCGCTCGCCCGAGGCGTGGGACCAGCTCATGCACAAGCTGGTCGGCGTGCTCGCCGAGTTCGCCCTCGAGCAGGCGCACGCCGGCGCCGACGTCATCCAGGTTTTCGACTCCTGGGTCGGCTGCTTGAGTCCCTCCGACTACCGCCGCTTCGTCCTTCCGCGCACGACTGAGCTCATCCAGAAGATCAAGGAGAGCGGCGCGCCCGTCATTTACTTCGGCACCGATACCTCCGCGCTGCTCACCGCGATGAAGGAGACTGCGGCCGATGTGATCGGCGTCGACTGGCGCATCGGCATCGACGATGCCTGGGAGCTGCTCAAGCATCGTGGCTCCGTGCAGGGCAATCTCGATCCCGTTGTCCTGTTTGCCAGCAAGAAGGAAATTCGCTCGCAGGCCGCCGACGTGATTCGCCGCGCCGGTGGACGCGCCGGCCATATCTTCAATCTCGGCCACGGCATCCTCCCTGAAACTCCTGTCGACCACGTCAAGGACCTCGTCTACTTCGTCCATGAGTTCTCTTCCAAACACGTGACCGCCGGCAAAGTCGATTGGTTTGGAGAAGATCAGTGACCACCCCAGAACGCGCAATCCCGGCGCGTTCCGGGAGCCCCGGCATGAAGCAGGCGGTCCTTCTTCTTGCGCACGGCAGCCCCGATTCGCCCGCTGAAGTCCCCGAGTTCCTGCTCAATATCACCGGCGGACGTCCGCTGCCGCCGCCGGTAGTAGAAGAAGTCCGACGCCGCTACTCCCTGATCGGTCGCTCGCCCTTGACCGAGATCACGCTCAAGCAGGCGGATGGAACTGCAAAGTTGCTCGGACTTCCCGTTTACGTCGGCATGCGCAACTGGCGGCCCTGCACCGCCGATGCGGTAAACCAGATGACCGCCGACGGAATCGAGCAGGCGGTGGTTATCTGCCTGGCGCCGCAGAATTCGCGCACCAGCGTCGGCCTCTACCGCACTGCGCTGGAGCAGGCCGAGCCGAAATTCGTCTACGAATTCGTGGAAAACTGGCACGACCATCCGCTCCTGATACAAGCCTTCGCCGAGCGTCTTGAGCGCGACTGGAAACGTTCCTCAGATGCCGCCGGGACTCGCCTGCCGGTGATCTTCACCGCGCACAGCGTTCCGCCGCGCACCATCGAAGGCGGCGATCCCTACGAAGAGCAGGCGCGCCAGACCGCCGACATGGTCGCCATGGAAGTGCCGTCGCTGAGCATGGATCAGTACACCTTCGCGTTTCAGTCGCAGGGTATGTCGGGCGGGCCGTGGCTCGGGCCGACCGTGGAAGACACGATCCTCAAGCTGAAGGAACAGGGCCACCAGGGCGTGTTCCTTCAGCCCATCGGATTCGTCTGCGACCACGTCGAGGTGCTCTACGACATCGATATCGGTTTTCGGAAGTTCGCGGCGGAAAACGGAATGCTCCTGTGGCGCGCCGAGTCGTTGAACGATTCGCCGACCTTGTGCGCTGCCATTGCCGACCTCGCCCGCTCCGTGCTCGCGAAGCCGGAACCCAATCGGCAGGTTGTGCAGATCAAAGGAATGTAGCGTCGCTCAGCCGTTGGCCCTGACGACTGACAACTGACGACTGACGACTGTGAAACGAATCGCCATCATCGGCGGCGGTATCAGCGGCCTCAGCGCCGCCATCACGCTGGAGCGTGCCCGCGCCGGCGGCGCTCCCCTCGAGTACCGCATCTTCGAAGCCGGGCCGCGTCTCGGCGGCGTATTGCTCACCGAGCACATCGACGGCTGCGTTGTCGAAGGCGGGCCCGATTCCTTTCTCACCGAAAAATTCTGGGGGCTCGATTTCGTCCGCGGCATCGGCCTGGGTGATCAGCTCATCAGCTCCAACGACGCCGAGCGCAAGACCTACATCCTTGTAAAAGGACGTCTGGAGCCGATTCCCGACGGCCTCATGTTCATGGTTCCGACCAAAATCGCGCCCATTCTGACTTCCGGCCTGTTCTCGCTTCGCGCAAAAGTCCGCATGGCTTTCGAGTATTTCCAAAGGCCTCAGATCACCGGCAAAGACGAGACAGTCGCCGAAATGGTGGAGCGCCACTTCGGTCCCGAGATGGTCGATCGACTTGCCGACCCGCTGCTCGCCGGAGTTTACGGTGGCGCAGCCTCCCAGCTCAGCGCTGCTGCCGTCCTGCCGCGTTTCGTGGACATGGAGAAGAAATACGGCAGCCTCAGCCGCGCCATGCTCGCTGCCCGCAAACAGATGTCGCAATCGAAGAATGCACGGCAGGCTCCGCGCCCGCTGTTTACTTCGCTGAAAAATGGCATGCGCCAACTTGTGGAAGCGATTGAGCCGATGCTCATGCCGCGCTGCGCACAGACCAGTTGTTCTGTCGTCGGTCTCACCCGCTCGCCGGACCGCTGGATACTGACCCCGCTGCAAGGCTTGCCCGATGAGTTCGACGCCGTGGTCCTCGCCGTGCCCGCGACCGCCGCATCCGCGCTCCTCCGCAACCTCGCGCCGCCTCTCGCCGACGAACTCGGCCAGATTCCTTACAGTTCTTCCATTACCGTGAACCTCGGTTACAGCCGCAGCGATCTGCGCCATCTTCCGCCCGGCTTCGGGTTCCTGGTGCCGCGCAGCGAGAATCGTCGCCTGCTGGCCTGTACCTTCGTGCACGTGAAATTCCCTCACCGCGCGCCGGAAGATAAGGGCATCCTGCGCTGCTTCATCGGTGGCGCCCGCGACGAGTCGGTGTTCGATCTTTCCGACCAGGACCTCATCGACATGGTCCGCCGTAACCTCGCCGAGATCCTCTCGCTCACGGCCGAACCGCGCTTCGCTCGCGTCTATCGCTGGCGTGGTGCCATGGCCCAGTACATCTCCGGACACCTCGCCCGCGTGCAGCGCATCAAGCAGTTGCAGTCTTCCATCCCGGGCCTCTATCTAGCCGGCAACGCCTACCAGGGCATTGGTGTTCCCGACTGCATCGCCTCCGGCGAGTCCGCCGCCAAGAACGCCTTGCAGTTGGTGCTTGCCGCGGAATCCAAACGGCCCTGATTCCGCTGTTTCCTCCGGGGTGAATTTCCCGGGCGCGACTTGCGTCCTTCTACCGTGTTCCTTCATCCAAAGCAGACGAGGTGAGGGATGGCCCGTTACATAGTTGGCATTCTGCTGGTCGCGGCCGTGTTTGCGGTGGCCCAGCATCAGCATCACGACATGTCTTCCATGCCGCAGCAGCAGGTGCAGGCGCCCGACGCCATGGATCCCGCCATGCCTGCCATGCAGCACCGGCACAACGACATGGGGCCGCACATGAAGCTCACTTCTCTGAGTCCGCCCGCCGCCGCCGACCGCCAGCGCGCCGATGCCATCGTTCAGTCCGCGCGCAAGGTCATGGAGCGCTACGCCGACTACCGCGAGGCCATGGCCGACGGCTACCGCATCTTCCTGCCCAACTTCCCGCAGAAGATGTATCACTTCACCAACTATCGCTATGCCGTCGAAGCGGCCTTCGGCTTCGATCCCGAACATCCCACGTCGCTGCTCTACGAAAAGACCGGCGACAACAGTTGGAAGCTGATCGGCCTGATGTACACCGCTCCGGCGCGCTCTTCGGTGGATGAACTCGACTCGCGCGTTCCGCTCAGTGTTGCGCAGTGGCACGAGCACACCAACTTCTGCGCCGCGCCCAAGGGACGCGAAAGCGAGTACTTCGGCAAGAACCCGAAGTTTGGCCTGCTCGGTTCGATCTGGACTAAGGAAGAATGCGAGAAAGCGGGCGGGACCTTCCGTCCGCAGATGTTCGGCTGGATGGTCCACCTCTATCCCAACGAGAAGACGCAGGACGCCATCTGGTCGGTCGAGCGCCAGATGGAACACGGGCACGGCGACTAGCGTGCGCGCAGAAGTGCTTCTTTTGCAGCGCGTGGCAGTTTCAACTCGATGAACTGGTCAGCCGAGAACAGGTAATCTTCGCCAGAATCGTCAATCACTCGAATGAGACGGTCGTTGCGGGCAGTCTTTTCCGTAGCTGGCGCCGCATAGACTTTACCGACCTTCAAGTCGATCTCGTTACCGCGGTTATCGATGCAGACAACTAAGCGAATTGAACGGGAACGCTTCATAGCCGGCGAAGACGCTTCGTTACTTTGATGATTTTTCTTCCGATTCCGTGCGCTTCGTACCAGTGTAGTTCGGCGAGCCATACGTTGCCGTCAGAATACATCACGTCCGGCAATACCTTTCATCTTTCGCCAATTGCCGTTGCCGAAGCGCCTGATGAGTTCAAGGCGGCTTCGCACTCCTCTTCCGGAGGCGATCATCTCGATTTTGCGCAATTCGCTGGCGATCTTGAAACGCATCGAAACGCGGATGTTAGAGTTTGTCCGGTCGGCTCGTCTGTGATATGCGGCAGCACGCTATGTGATTAGTTGCTAACTCCCGCCGCCTGCGACTCCACCCACGCGTCGTACCCGCCGGTCACGTCCGTGACCTTCGTGAATCCCGCACGCTGGAGAAGCGACGCGGCGATCATGCTGCGGTAGCCGCCTTGGCAGTGGACGGCCAGAGGGGCGTCTTTGTCCACCGAAGGCAGCTCGCGCGGAAAATTGTCCAGCGCGTGCCACGTCGCGCCCTCAATGTGTCCACCCTGCCATTCGCTTTCGCGCCGTACGTCCAGCACCTTGAACTCTGCGAGCTGCCCGCGCAGGTCCTTGGCCGCAATCTGCGGAATTGACTGTACCTGCTCTCCCGCTCTCTGCCACGCCGTCATTCCGTCGCTTAGGTATCCGACCGTGTGTTCGATTCCGACGCGCGCCAGCCGCGTGCGCGTCTCTTCTGCCTGCTCCGCTGATTCGGCTACGATCACCACGTTCGCCGACAATCCCAGCACGATCCCTGCCCACGACGCGAGCTGTCCTCCGAAGCCGATATTGATCGCGCCCGGCAGGTGCGCCACCGCGAATTGGGCCGCCGGACGAACGTCGAGCACCAGCGCGCCGTTCGCCTGTGCCAGCTTCACCTCGGCCGTCGAGAGCGCCACGATCGGCGGCAACTCGGTCATTGCCGGCGCGCCTTCGCGGTTGATGGCCGCATCCTGCGCGAAGTACGCCGGACGCGGCGGCAGGTTTGCAGTCAGGTCCCTGACAAATTCTTCCTGCGATGCGATCTGAAGCGCGTGATTGGCCAACCGCTCTGCTCCGATGGTGGAGAAGCGCGCATTGCTCATGCTGCGCCCGCACAGCGATCCCGCCCCGTGCGCCGGATAGACCAGCACATCGTCCGGAAGCGACAGCAACTTGCGGTGCAGGCTGTCGTACATCAGCGCGGCGAGTTGTTGCGGCGTGTGCGTGTCGGACAAATCGGGTCGGCCCACGTCGCCGATGAACAGTGTGTCGCCGGTAAGCACCGCCCACGGGTGCGGCTCTGCGCTTTTTTGGTGAACGACCAGGCAAATGCTCTCCGGCGTATGGCCCGGAGTCTCCAGCACGCGGATCAACGACTCTCCGAACGGCACCGTCGTTCCGTCTTTCACCGCCACGTGCGGAAATTTCGCTCCCGCTTTTTCGCCGATATAGATCTTGGCGCCGGTACGCTCCGCCAGTTCGCGGTGCCCGCTGACGAAGTCGGCATGCAGGTGCGTCTCGAAGATGTGCTCGATCCGGAGGTTCTGCTCGGCGGCAGCTTTCAGGTAAATATCAACATCGCGCTGCGGATCGACGATCACGCCGACTCCGCCGGATCCGAGCAGGTACGACGCGTGGGCCAGGCAGCCGAGATAAAACTGTTCGAAGTACATCACATCCTCCAACGGGCGGTAGTTATACCATTTCCGCTTTCCGATTTTTGATTGTCTCCCCGGCTGGGAACAACTGCCCGTGAAAGGTCCTGGCCCGTTACCGGGTTGACGCCTGCGGCCTCGCAATAGAAGGCAGCTGTCGAGAAATCCTTTAGAATCGCCGCACATGCCAGATTCCGTCGAGACCTCGGGCAGCGCTCCGCCAACCCTGTTCCGGCGCGCGCTGCGGCAGTTCCGGCCATCGCACGAGCACAGCGCCTTCAGCGCCACGCTCCTGCTGATGACTGCCGTGATGCTCTCGCGCGTGATTGGCTACGTCCGCGAGGCATATATCGCCTGGGCCTTTGGCGCCGGCCCGCTTACCGACGCTTACAATGCCGCCTTCACCATCCCCGACTGGCTCAACTACCTGGTTGCCGGCGGAACGGCCTCGATCACGTTCATTGCGATTTACACGCGCTTCCTGTCGGAGCAGCGGGAAGCGGAGGCCGGGAAAACCTTCTCGGTGATCATCACCGTGATGAGCGCGGTGCTGATCGTCGGCATCGTTTTGATGGAAGTCTTCACCCGCCCCATCGAGCGCATCGTCTTTCCCGGCTTCAGCCCGTCGCAGTTGGACCTGTGCGTCAACCTGACGCGCATCCTGCTGCCGGCGCAGCTCTTTTTTTACGTCGGCGCAGTGCTTTCCGCGGTTCTGCTCTCGCGGCGGATGTTCCTCATCCCGGCATTCACGGGCGTGGTGTACAACATCGGGATTATCGCCGGCGGCGTGATCGGCGCCCGCCGCTTCGGCATTGCGTCGCTGGCGGCGGGCGCGGTCGCTGGATGCGTATTGGGCCCGTTCCTGCTGAACGCGATTGGCGCCGCCCGCACCGGGATTCGCTATCGCCCATCGTTTGACACCCGCAACCCGGCCTTTCGTGAGTGGGTGTGGCTCTCCATTCCGCTGATGCTCGGCGTCTCGCTGGCCACCGCCGACGACTGGATCCTGCGCTTCTTCGCTTCGCACGGCATCGGCGACATCACCCGCCTCAATTACGCCAAGCGCCTCTTCGCCGTCCCCATGGCCGTCCTCGGGCAGGCGACCGGCCAGGCGTCGCTACCGTTCTTCGCGCGCTTGTGGGGTGAAAAGAAGACTGCGGAATTCGTGGCGCAGGTCAACGGATCGGTATACCGGGTGAGTGCGGCATCGCTGCTCGCCAGCGCATGGATGATGGCCGCGGCATTGCCCGTGATCGACCTCTTGTATCGCCGTGGAAGGTTCCAATTTTCCGATTCTCAGGAAACCGCCGCCCTCTTTTTCTGCTTCGCGATCTCGCTCGCCTTCTGGTCGGCGCAGGCGCTCTACGCCCGCGCCTTCTACGCAACCGGCAACACGCTCACGCCGATGGTTGCCGCCACCATCGTCACCGCCGCTTCGCTCCCGGTGTACTGGGCCCTGTTTCACGCATTCAACGTCACCGGGTTGGCGCTCGCCTCCGATATCGGTATCATCGCCAACACCGTGGTGCTCGCCCTGCTTCTCCATCGCAAGGGGTTGGTCCCCATGAGCTCGCTGCCATGGCGAGAACTAGGGAAAGCGCTGGTCACCGCCGTGCTGGCGGGGGCGGCAGCATTCTTCGCGGCGCGCGCAATTCCTGTGCACGGCAGTCGCCTCGCGGATTTCGAGTCACTCGGCATGGCGACGCTGACTTGGGCGGCTGGCGTTGCGGCCGGCCTGTGGATCACACGTTCCGAGCTGCCGCGCCACCTGCTTCGCCGGCGTTCCCTGCTATCCGCCGCCGTTCGCGCCGAAAACGGTACCCCACCGCCGGAAATTCAGCCGTGATTCGGGTTACACTAAAGTGCATCGCAGATTGCTAGCCGCATCATTTTCGTTACCTGGGTAAGCTTTTCCTGGGAAGCGGTTCGTCGTATTGTCGAACAGGTTTTCTAGCGTCTTTTGGCACCTGCGCGCAACCTCATGGCCTCTTTCAGTGCGTACACGTCGAGCCCTGTCGCCAAGTGGCGCTCCGCGCGAAGGCTGTTTCCGATCTATTGCGCGCTGGCTGTCCAGTTCGGACTCGACAGCCCACCCTACGACAATCTCGATGACGCCGATCCACAGAGCGATCCCGATTTCATGCCGCGCGTGCAGGCCTGGTTCGACGCCATTGATGCCCGCCTGCACGTCGCCCAGTTTCGCCAGTTGTTGCAGGGCACGGCCGTTGCGTCGTCGGAAGACAGGCTTCATGCCCTGATCGAGCGCCACTACACCAAGCCCGAAAAAACCGAGGCTGACCGCGACAAGCTCGATTTCCTGCTCGTCCAGTATTTCGCCGTGTGCTCTCCGCCCAGCCTCGCCGACCGCGACCTGCGCATGGAAGACGCCGCCGAAGTGCTGGCCCCGGTGCTCGGTCCGGTGAGCACGGAATTGCCCGAGTGGCTGCGGCCGCTCGTTCCCTGGGTCGCCAGCCTGCCGAAATTCACCAGCCTGCGCGATTTGCAGGAAAGCCAGCTCGTGCAGCAGGGACGCCAGTTGAGGGCCTCGGCGCGCCAGCTTTACTACGCGCCCACCGCCCTGGTCGCCTTTACCCGCTTCAGTTACCTGCTGCGCCGGACCTTCTTCCACCTGATCAATTCTGAATTGAAGATCATTGATGCCGGGCTGGAGAAGCTGGCTGGCTACGGGCAGGAAACGCTGGACTGTTCGTCAGGGCAGATGTCGCCCGCGACCCCGATCGTGGAGTTGCGGCGTTTTTGCGATACCTACAAGAAGCCCATGCTGCCCGAATACTCGGTGGACACGTCGATCCTGCGCTTGGTTCAACTGCGCCAGATCGTGGACGGGGCGCTGGCCGAGATCGAGTTGCCCAACGATCCGATCCTGGCCCAGATCGAGGCAGGCTGCCGGCGCGTTGAGGCGGAACTGATTGCGATGCGCAAACTGGCGGCCGGACTGGCGGCAGAGCGTCGCCGAACGGTTGCCGCCGGCAAACCGGCGGCCGCCACAGGCAGCCCGTTCGAAGAAGTGCTAGCGGTCCCTTTCGAGGTCCCCATCGCGGTGCAGGCGGATCCCGAGCCGCTGGGAGCGGTCGTTGAGACCGTACCCGAGCCGGCGTCTTTGGTCCCGGAGATTCAGGTCGAAACCGCGCCCGTGCCTCAGCCGCAAGTACCGGAGCCCAGCTTGACCGACGCGATGGAAGAGATCCGCAAGAAGCTCGCCGCCGCGCCACGTAAGGGAATCAGCAGTCTGAACATCGCGGGCACCGCCCTGCTGCTCAGCCCCGACGAAGTCGAAGCGTTCCTCCGTCCCAAGAATGCGGCCTCCATCGACCTGCAGCGTTCCCTCGCCGCACGCGCTCTTCTGCTCCAGGCTGTCGAACTGCAGAAGAAGACCTCCTCGCCCGAACTGCTGAGCAAGAGCATCCAGTTGTGCCGGACCGAAGCCGCCAGCATTCAGCAGCACTGCACTGAGGCCAAGCTGGCGAACAATTCGGGAGCGGCGGTCACGCTGAATGCGAGCGCCAGCCAGTTGTTGTCGCTTTTGCGTCAGGTCGAGCGCATATCGCGCGCCAGCTAAGCGGCAGCGCCGCGCTCCCCGAGTATCGCGCAGATGACTTCCGCGGACGCTCGCAACCCGTCCAGGTGCGTCGGCCCGAAAGCCCCGTTGCGGGCGGTAGAAACTTCAATCATCGCCGCTGGAGCGCCGTCCGCAGACTGCATCGGAACGATCGCTACGCTGCCGATGTTGGCCGTCTTGCAGAGTCCGGCGTCCACGCGTGCGTCCGATTGAGTGTCGTGGCAGTACACCAATTGACGCGTCCGCATGGCCTCGCCGCTCAGTCCGCTTTCCGTTTCCAGCACCACGCCGGTCTCGGAAGCATTTCCGGAGCTGCCCACGCAGACCATCTCACCTGCTTGCAGGCGCGCAATCGCGACCCCATCCGCGCCCAGGATTCGTTGCATCTCACGAGCGAGGAATTCCGATGCCGCCGCCGTCGTCATGCCGCTACGATGCACCTCGGCGGCCGCGGCTTTGACCGCCTGCACGATCGCAGCAGCGCCAATCGCGCTCGTTCCTGGTTCAGCGCCCGGCGGTATGACCTCGATGCTGAACCCTTGCGGCTCCGTTGTGGGATTTGCCGTGCGCGATCGCAATTGTTCCACGCTGCGGAAGAACTTGTTCAATACAACCGCGTCCACCTCCACTCCCTTGGTTGCCATATCGCCGGCCAGGTCTTGTACGGCTTGCACTACGAACCTGAGCCGCTCGGAATTCAGGTACGCAAGCAACGGGAAGGCCTTGTTCCCTTCGTCCTTCACTTCATGCCACTGCTGCAAGGCCCAGACAGTTTGCCGAGTTTTCGCAATGGCGTCGCGGAATTCCTGGAGAGCTTCGGCGTTGGGAGGCGTACGTTTTACGACTTTCTCGATGTGGAGAAGCCCGCGAGCGCAGGCGCGCACCAATTCGTCGGGATCCCGGGGCGACTTGAAACCGGCGAGAACTCGCAATGCTTCTTGCGGTACCGCCTCCGCGGACGATGCGGCATCTTCCGCGCCTTCCACCACTTCTACCGGTACCGGGGGCTCCTCGGTCGGCGCTGGAGGCGGCGGTGGCGGTGGCGGGCTTGGGTGGTGAGAACGCTCGCCGACAAAGTCATCCAGGAACGCCTGCGGCTCATGGATTTCCGCCCAAATCTGGCGGTCCTGCTCCAGCAGCGTGACGCCGACTTGTTCCTGCGTCGGATGGCCCGGCCGTCCAAGCCAGACGACCTTGAATAATGCGCGCTGCTCCTTGTACTGGACAGTGAGCGCATCACCCACCCCCAATGGGACCTTGACCCCGCCAATGCGCGCTCCCGCACTACTAACGTTCAGAGTGTATGCCAGGATGTTGAACGGTTTTCCGACGCTGTCCGTCCCCCAGATGTGGATGGGAACGACCATCTTGATGCGCGGTCTTTTTCTCAGGCCCATGGCTAGCGATTCCGCAGCGTAGATTCACCGCCGATACGACAAATTACATCGTTACCTTTTATCTAATAACTGGAATCTTTTCCACAGCAATCTTGATTTTGACCGATAGCTTGGGTCGCCTTACAAGTAGCTGATATATCGTGGAGTTAGGGTATTTAGCGCCCCGAGGATTCTGGTGGTGGCCCCCCGAAGAGTACCAGCACCGTTGAGTCGATGCGGCGCAGTACGCGCCTGCGGATCGCCGCAAAACCGAACTGTGCGACGGGTTAACCAAAGTTGTAAGTAATCGGCGGGTTATTAGCATCCAGTTTTTGGTGCGCCCGTGTGGAATCAACAAAATAAGCCCAGGTAACCCAGCGAGTTTCAGTTTCAAGTTTCAGTTTCAAGTTAACTAAACCATAAACTGAGTGCTGAGTCCCGAGGCGGCAATCTCGCGCGAGTACCCCACCCCCCGGTTTTCCCAGACGTCCCAGAGAAAAGGCCGGAAAAGCGAGAAATCCCACAGAGGCGCGGGGTCTAAGGGAGTTGCCTGCAAGATCCGTCGGAAAGGGGTTATGGGCCGACATGGGGAAACTGCGTGCATGAGGGACACTACTCCCTCAATGTCGCGAGGTGAGTTTAGAAGAATGGGGAAGGGCGCGTCAGTGATGTGGAGCACGGGTGAGTGTGACGGGGAATTTCTGATTTTCGATTTCTGATTTCTGATGGGGGGAATCCCCACCCTCCGCCAAACCCGGGCGGAAGGGTGGGGCAACCATCAGGTTTAGATTCGTTCACGGAAAGGATGGGCCAGCCCCCGCGCGTTATCTGTGTCGTGGTGAATATTTCTGATGGTGTTTGAGAAACTCCCACCCTCCGCCAAACCCGGGCGGAAGGGTGGGGCAACCGCCACCAGCCCGGGCTCAGGACAAGCGGAAGTTAGTGCACGATGTGCATGTTCGCCCAGTCGTAGGCGAACTTCTTTCCGCAATCGAGGCAAACAATATAGTGCCCGGGCCCGGTGCCGATGCTCTCCCATTCGGCGCTGGAACGCGTGTCGCTGCCGACCGCCGCGGCATACGGTTTCGAGGTGTGCCGGTGAGAGCAGGCGATTCTCAGGATTTGGAGCAGCTTCTCAAACATAAGGCCGCCGATACCGATGCATGGTTGCAAACAATTTCAGAATTCCGATTCCTGATTTCTGACTTCTGCAATGCCATGCCGCAAAACAGAAATCAGAAATCAGCAAGTTGGAAATGGACTTACGCCCGTGCGCCGGCGCCAGGGGTATGCTCGAGAGGGGCCTTTTCGACCTTCTCGGCTTCGCCATTGGCTTTCTGGCCGGGCTTGCGGATGTCGATACCGCCCTTGAAGAAGGCGCCGTCCTCAATGCTGATGCGCTGCGCCACGACGTCGCCCGTGAGCGAGCCTTCGTTGCGGATGTCCACGCGATCGCTGGCACTCAGGTTGCCGCGTACCTTTCCGGTCACGACGATCTCGCGGGCAATAATGTTGGCATTCACGACGCCGTTGCGGCCGACGGTCACGCGGTTGCCGGGCAGGTTGATCGAGCCCTCGACGCGGCCATCGATATAGAGAGATTCAGACCCCGTGACCTCACCCTTGATGACCAGCGACTTGCCGATCGTGGCCTGGTCCTGCGAATTCACGATGGCGTTGCGCGGAGCCGAAGCCGGCGCCGGTTCCGTTGTCGGAGTGAAGGGGGGAGCGGTGGGGCGCTGCGGCTCCGGCGTTGCGGCCGGACCGCTGGGCTGATTGGTGGGCTTCCACATGGCGATACAGGTCCTTTCGTGACAAGGGGAGTAAAAAGTCAGTGTCGCACGTACACAGCCAAAGCCCCGGTTTTCGGGCTGAAAAACCTTTGTGCTTCAGTTGTCGTAAGTTGCTGGCGACACTCTTCCGTTGTAGCACAGATTTCCACTGCCTGCTTGGGCCGCTGGACTGCCGCGTGGTGTAATTCTTCTCCGGCGCTGGGAATTTGTTATATGGGGCCAAGGCCCAACGCGACGCCTCGATTCGCGCGTAACCCGCGGCGACGTTCGGTTTACGGCATACGGCATAAGGAATCCGGAAATAGTGTCATGCAGGTCCGGGCCCGACCGAGGTTTTTTGCCGTGCACCGTCTTTGCTTGCGCCCACCCTGCTTGCGTCCTAACATTCCAGATTCGCGAAAACCGGGGAGCCCCGCGTGATCGGCCAAACCATCTCCCATTACCGCATCGTGCAGAAACTCGGGGGCGGCGGTATGGGGGAAGTCTATGAAGCCGAGGACATCCGCCTGGGGCGCCGCGTCGCGCTCAAGTTTCTCCCCGACAGCATGTCCGGCGATCCGGTGGCCCTGGAGCGCTTCCAACTCGAAGCCCGCACCACCTCGTCGTTGAACCACCCGGGTATTTGCACCATCTTCGACATCGCCTCGCACAACGGACTTCCCATCATCGTCATGGAGTTGTTGCAGGGCGAAACGCTGAAGCAGCGGCTCTCCCGCGGTCCGCTGCCGCCGGGTGAAGTGATTGATTACGGCATTCAGTTGGCCGACGCGCTCGAGGCAGCGCACCAGCTCGGCATCATTCACCGTGACATCAAGCCGGGCAATATTTTCCTGACCAAACACGGCCATACCAAGGTGCTGGATTTCGGCTTGGCAAAGCTGAAAGCCGAACCCAGGGCACCCGAGTTGCAGCCGGTTGCGGCGACCCATCGCCCAACTTCGGAAGCGATCACGAATCTCACCTCGATTCCCGGCACGACGCTGTACATGTCGCCCGAGCAGGTCCGCGGCCAGACGCTCGACGAACGCACCGACCTCTTCTCACTCGGCGTGGTGCTGTACGAGGCGGCGACCGGCCACAAGCCCTTCGAAGCCCACAACGCGGTCTTGACCATGACCGCGATCCAGCACCAGCGGCCGGTGGCGCCCTCGAATTACGACGCGGAAATGCCGTCGGGGCTGGAGCAGGTTTTGGGCGGACTGCTGGAAAAGGACCGGCGGTTGCGCTACCAGAGTGCGCGTGAACTCGCCGAGGATTTGCGCCGGCTGAGACGCCAGATGGAACTCCGTCAGGCCGAGGACAGCGATATCCAACTCGTCATTCAGCCCAGCAAGACCTTTCGCAAGCTGAGCCTGCGCCAAATCTATTTTCTGCTCGGCGCGGCCGGCGCGATCACCACCATCCTGCTGGCGGTCACCATCTGGTGGGCCAAGCAAGCGTCTTCCAGCGGCGTGACCGGGGCCGCCAATAACACCATCCTGGTGCTGCCGTTCAACAACATCGCGCATGACCCCGACGTGGACTACCTCCGCCTCGCGCTCGCGGACGAGCTGGTCAAGATCCTCGCTTACACGCGCGCCATGGAAATTCGCCCCGTTCCGACCGCGCCCAGGTACATGCGTGGTGAATTCGACCCGCAGCAGGCAGGCCGGGAATTCAAGGCCGCCATCGTGCTGACCGGACACTTCATGGCGCAGGGCGCGCGCCTGACCATCACCATCGAGGCGATCGACGTCAAGCGCAACCGCCTGCTATGGCAGGGAAGCTTCACCGTCCCGCAGCAGAACCTGATTTCCCTGCAGGAAGACCTGGCATTCAATGTGAAGAGCGGCCTGCTGCCCGCGCTCGGATCGCAGGCGGCGATGCTCTCCAGCGCGACGCAACCGCGCAACGCCGACGCCTACGACCTGTATCTTCGCGGCGCGGCGCTCCCGCGCGATCCGGAGCCGAATTCCACCGCCGTCGTGATGCTGGAGCACTCGGTCGCGCTCGATCCCAAGTTCGCCCCGGCGTGGGATGCGCTCGGCCTCCGCTACTACTACGACGCGACCTACGCGGGCGGTGGCATGGAGGCCTTCGACAAATCGGCGGAGGCCTATGAGAAGGCGCTCAAGCTCGATACGAACCTGATCTCATCGGTCGCCCACCTGGCGCGCATCCGCGCCGAGCGCGGCCAGATTGCCGACGCTTACCGCGAAGCCCATGACCTGGTCGCCCGGCGGCCGGAGAATGCGCAGGCCCACTTCACCGTGGCCTACGTCTTGCGTTATGCCGGGATGCTGCACGATTCGGCCCGCGAATGTGACGCGGCGCTCGGGCTCGATCCCAGCAACTACGATTTCCGCTCCTGCTCCTTTGCCTTCGCCGAACTGGGGCGCACCACGCGCGCGCTGGAGTACGTGCATCTGGACAGCGGGTCGGAATGGGCGGCAAGCGTCTCTCCGTCCATCCTGTTGCGCGAAGGCCGCATGGAGGAGGTGGGCATGGCGGCCGCCAAGATGTCGGAAGGCCCCACCTGGTTCGCCCCGCTCTTCCAGGCGTGCGTCAAGCCGGTCGCCCGCGCCGAGATGAAACGCCTGGCCGACCAGGCTGCGCCGCAACTGCTCGCCTTGCGCGACGCCGAGCTGCGCTACTACCACGGCGCCATCCTGTCGTATTGCGGACAGACGGACCTCGCGGAGAAGCTTATCCAGAGCGCCATCGCCGCGCACTATTGTTCCAATGTCGCCCTCCACACCGACCCGCTGCTGGCGAAGCTGCGCGCCACGCCGGCATTCCCCGCGCTGGAACAGGCGGCGAAACAGTGCCAGGAAGATTTTCTGAAATCGACGAAGTGAGCTTCGCTTCGGCGCGTTTATTCCATTGACGGAATATTCCCTAGGAGCTATATTGGTCATGGCATGGGACGTCGAGTACACCGACGAGTTCGGCCAGTGGTGGCAGTCCCTGTCTCCGCCGGAACAGGAAGAAATCAGTGCGAAAGTAGAACTGCTGGAGGAGTTTGGGCCGACGCTTCCGCGCCCCCATTCCGACGTGATCGTTATCTCCCGGCATTCCAACATGAAGGAATTGCGCGGGCATGTTGGCGACGCGCATTTGCGTGTCCTATACGCGTTCGATCCCAGGCGGACGGCGATCCTGCTCATCGGCGGGGACAAAACAGGGAAGCCCGATTGGTACGATCGCTTTGTGCCCATTGGCGACGCGCTGTTTGATCGTCATCTTGAAGAGCTGAAAACGGAGAGCAATCGTGGCAAGAAAATTCGCTGAGCTGCGGGCCAAAATGTCACCCCAGTCTCGCGCCCGTTCGCGCGCGAAAGCCGAGGCTTACAAGGCCGAAATGGCCCTCGATGAATTACGAGAGGCCCGTCAATTGACGCAGGAGAACCTGGCCACCGTCCTCAACGTCAAGCAGGCTTCCATTTCCAAGATGGAGCGGCGTACCGACATGTACATCAGTACGCTACGCTCGATGATTCAGGCGATGGGAGGAGACCTGCTCATCGAAGCGGTTTTCCCGGAAGGCAAAGTCCGGATTAACCAATTCAGGAAGCTGCGCCATCCCGCGGCGTAACTACGGCCTGGTCAATATTGTCCCGTACGGATCCAGGACCAGCTTGCGCGTACCTTTCGGCACGTTGATCCGCAACTTGGTGTCGGGTCCATCCGCGAACACACGCGCCACCAGCTTCAGCCCCGCCGCGGTTTCCGCATACAACGGTACCGACGTCACCAGCTGTTCGGGTGCTTCCTTTTGCAGGATCGTCGCCGTCGCCGTCGCGGACTTGCGGTTGATGCGCACATCTTTCAGGTCGAGTTTCGGGATCGCGCTGCCGTTCACCCAGCCGTCGAAGAACCAGTCCAGCGATGCCCGGTCTTCGTAACGCACCGACGCCGGCAGCTCCTCCTCCACCAGCATCTGAAATTCACGGGTGGAGATTTCCCGTCCCTGGTAACGCTCGCGCAGCTTGCCCAGCACGCGCAGGAACGGCGCTTCGCCGGCGGGACGCTGCGACAGCTTGGCGCCATCGTCGAGCAGCGTGCGCAACATGTGCAGGAGCCAGGTGCCGCGCCCGTAGCTCACGATATTGAATCCGTTCGGGAAATGCGACGAGTTCAGCCGCTGCCCCAGCGTCACCGGCCCGGCTTTCGCGTTCTCCTCTTCGCCGGCATTCCTGGTGAGAAGATGCTGGCGGTAGAACTCGAGGAAGTACTTGCAATCCTCGGCGTGGTCCTGCTCCAGCGCGAGCACGGCCGAGTAATTGGCGAGCGCCTCCACCAGCCACTGATCGCGATAGCTTTTCCAGCCGATCAGGTCGCCCCACCACTGGTGCGCCGTCTCGTGCGGCGTCATAAACTCGCTGTAGAGCAGCGTTTCGCCCGGCTTCATCCGCGCCTTGAGCAGCTCGTCCCGCGACAGGTACGCCAGGCTCGACAGGAACACCAGCCCCGGCCAGGCTTGGCCGTAATTGCCGGGCATCTGCGTCAACGCCAGCGATGAGTAGGGAAATGGTCCGAATTCGCGCGCGAAGAAATCGATGGCGTGCGCGGCCTGCTCTGCCACCCGGCTCGCATTGCGCGCCGGATCGGGTGCGTCCTTCGGCGGCGCGGGTGCAGGCGCCGCCGTGTTAGCGGAAGGTCGTACCAGGAAATCGTGTTCCACGCCCGCCGTCGCGTAGACGTCCACCTGGACGTCGCCGCTTTTGGCGGTTGCCAACGTGTAGCGCCCCAGGTTGAAGCCCGCTACCGGCAGCGGGCGTTCCGAAATCCAGTGCGACGTGGTCATGCCGCCTTCGGAGGTCTGCTCCGCGCGCTTTCCCGTCGCCACCAGTGTCCAGTCCGACGGATAGCGGAACTTCAGGTCGAATCCCGCCATCACCATGCCGCGGTTCGGGAACCAGATACCTCGTGCCCCGACATACAGCAGCCCGTTGCCCGCGTCCGACAGCACGTCCCCCGTGTAGGTGAAACTCATGCGAAAACGCTGGCCCGCCTTCAGCGTCTCGGGGACCATGACCGCGACGACGTCGTTGCCGCGCCGCGCCAGCGCACTGCCCTCGATGGCGATGTTCTGCAGGAATTCCAGCGGCCTGCCGTCTACCTCGACCTTTTGTACCTTGAGATAACGCGACAATTCGAAGAACAGCAGCCGGTCGCCGCTCTGTCGCACCTCGATGTCGAGCTTCGCTTCCGCCGACAGCGTCTGGGGCGGCGCCACTTTCGAGTCCACGACGTAGCTGTGAATGCGCACACGATTGAGGGTGGTCACGCTCTCCACCAGGCTGCGCTCCGCTTCACCCGAGCGCTCGCTCCGCCGCGCCGAGCGCATGGGAAACGAGGTCAGCACGTCGTAATACCCGACCCCACCCTCTCCGTAACTAAAACGGAAGAGCGCGATCTGCTCGGCCGAGAGCGTGTCGAAGTAAACGTCAAACACGCCGAGCTTTGGCGATTGCATGCGCGCGCGCAACATGCGATCTCCGGCGGGCGGCGGCTGGTTCAGGTAGCTGGCCATCAGGCGCAGCGTGTCGGATTCGGCCAGCGTCTTCGCCGGGGCGCTCCACTTATCGAGAAACGCCTGCGGCTCTTCCGCTGGATTCAGGTGCGGCTGCAGTTGCGCGAAGGTGTCGTCGTTGAAGCGGAAATACGCGGAGGTGAATTTCTCCTCCATGACCGCCGTGCCGGTGAACAGCGCCAGCGATCCGCGTTCCGCCTGGTCGGGAGGGAAGACCAGGATGTCGCCCACGCCCTCGAAGAACGCGCCGGTGACGCGTCCGTCCACGCTCTCCAGGAAGCCGATGATGCCGTCCTCCAGCGTGATGTGCAGGTCTTCGCGATCGAGCGACGCGTCGCGCACCGAGTACACCGCCTTCGGGTCCAGACGGGCGCCCGCCAGTTTCCGGTACAGCGCCGTGCCGGGGCCGCTGATTTCCGGCGGACCCGCGTGCGTGCTCGGGGCCTGCGGCGCCGATGTCGCGGGCTGCGGCGGGTTCTCGAGAATCTGCGCTGCCGCGCCCGCACAAAGAAACAGCGCGACCGCGAGCGCCGCGACCGAGCGAGTCCACGGAATGTTCCGTTTCAGCACGAGACGCAAACAAAAAAGTAACTGGAATGATTGTGACTCTCGTTCCATCGCTACCGTTCTCAGGTCCTTCTCACAATGCTAGAATGCGCGCCTGTGCGCCGATCCTGCGTAATCGCCGTTCTCGTCTTCGCCATCCCTTGTCTGGCGGACGTCACGATCTATTTGAAGAACGGCCACACCATTGTCGCCGATTCGGTATCGGAGAAGAACGGCCGCATCCAGTACACCATCGGCGAGGACCGCTACGCAATTCCGAAGTCGCTCGTGGATCGCATTGAAAACGAGCCATCCCGGCCGCTTTCCGGTGACGCCGTGCGGCCCGGCCGTGAATCGGGCGCCCTAGTGCAGGATCCCGAGCTGCTTCCCACCACTCCCTCGCGCGGCCTGCCGGCGGCGGACCGCCTGGCCTCGCGCATCATTCGCGACGGCAAGGTGGACGACGAAGCCCTCGCCTTGCTGGAGCGCGCCGGCAATTCCGATTCGACCGCCGCCGGCTTCTTTGCCGCCGGACGTTTCCAGTTTGAGCGCGGCAATCGCGACCGCGCGCGCTTTTACTTTGAGCGCGCGCTCACCTTCGCGCCGCAAAACGACACCATCCTGAGCCACTACGCCGCGACCCTGGTTCAACTGGGCCGCTCCTCGGAAGCCGTTCCCTTCGCCGAACGCGCCGCTCGCCTGGCGCCCAACTCGGCCGATGCCTTGACGGTCCTCGGTTTTGCCTACTACGGCTCCAAGGGCGACGGACACGCCATCCGCGCATGGAAGCGCGCCCTGGAATTGCGTCCCGACGAAACCCTCAAGGCTTACGTCGCCAAGGCCGAGCGCGAAGAGAAGGCCGAGTCTGACTTTCGCCAGGCCGAAACCGGGCACTTTGTTGTGCACTTCGAAGGCGCCAGCATCGAGGACGGCGTTCGTGCCAGCATCCAGGCTGAACTCGAAAAGGCCTACGGTGATCTGGTCAACGCACTCGGAGTTTCGCCCCGCTCGAGCATTCCGGTCTCGCTGTACACCAACCAGGCGTTCTTCGACGTAACCCAGGCCCCGGCGTGGTCGGGCGCCATCAACGACGGCCGCCTCCGCATCCCCATCCAGGGCGTAACCGAGGTCACGCCCGAACTTCGCCGCGTCCTCCGCCACGAGCTGACACACTCCTTCATCAGCCAGATTGCCGGCGGACGCTGCCCGCAATGGCTGAACGAGGGGATCGCGCAATTGATGGAGCCGCGCACTTCCGGTACCACCCGCGGCCCGCGCCTGGCGCAGCTTTACGCGATGGGCCAGCAGATTCCGCTCAACGGCCTGGAACTTTCATTCCTCAGCTTTTCGCCCTTTGAAGCCGTTCTCGCCTACGATGAATCCCTCGCCGCCGCCGAGTACATTCGCGACACGTACGGAATGCCGGAACTGGAGTCGATCTTGCAGAAAATCGGTGAGGGCAGCTCCACCGAGTCGGCTTTGCGCGTGACCATCCGCGAGGGATACTCGGGGCTGGAAGAATCGATTGGCCGTTACTTGAAAGTGAAATATGGAAAGTAGCCGTCAGCGGGCAGCGACTCAGCACTCGCGACTTGCGACTGGCGGCTGGCGACTGCCTGTGATAATTTGGCCCGCACGTCAGGCCCCGTCATGAAGATTCCCTTCGCTAAGACTGCAGCAAAAGGAACGATGCGCACCCCGGAGCGCCCGCAGGCTCCGCAGTTGAGTTCCATCACTGTCGGTGCGCTTTATCGCGGCGCGCGCCAGGGCGGCGATTACTACGACTACATTTCCGCCGGTCCGCGCCTGCTCATGCTCATGCTGGACATTGCCGGACGCCGCGCCGAGGCGCTCAACATCGCCGCCGCGGTGCAGGAAACGTTTCGCGCTGCCGCCGACCTTTTCGCCATCGACGACGTCAACGAGTCTGTCGCTGTCTCCCAGTTGCTCCTCGAAATCAACCGCGCCATTATTACGGCGGCGGGCGGTGTCCGCTGCGCCCCCGGTATCCTCGCTTCCTACAACGAGGTCGCCGGTACGCTCTGGTACATCAATGCCGGCCATATTCCTCCGCTGCTGAAGGACGGCGCCGGCGTGAACCCGTTGCCCGCCAGCGGCCTTCCACTCGGATTGTTTTCGCACGCCACCCACGACGCGAATATTTGTGTCATGTCGGAAGGCTCCGCGCTGCTGCTGGTTTCGCGCGGCCTGGTGGAAGCCAAGGCGGGTGGCGAGGAATATGGATTGGACCGGGTGAGCCAGACCCTTGCCGCAACGCCGCTCACCGATGGCCAGCAGTTGTGCGTCGCCGTGCACGAATCGGTGCGCAACTTCATCGAGAGCCGTCCGAAGCACCGGTTTGTGCCCGGCGGACCGCGCACCGTGGGTGAGGAAGACCCCTTCAGCGCCAACGACGCAACCGCCCTGGCCATCGTCCGTTCCGCCACAGCCGCTGCGAAGGCCTGAGTCACTCGTTCAGTAATCCGATTCGCAATCGTCAATCGACAATCAAAAGTGCTTTTCGCCGTTTTCTATTTATCGAAAACGCACCCCCTGGCAGGTCCTTCTATCCCGCACCCAATCCGCAACTAGCCGTGCCCATTCGGGTTACCTAGTGCGGGGAAGACGGAATACGTGTGCCCGCCCCCATGAGACAATAAGAAGAACTCTGCCGGCTCAGCCCGAAATGAAGAGCATCCCGCTCCGCGGGGCTTTGTTTCGCGCCGGCAGCTTCGGTCCGGAAGAAGTTCCTGATGGAGATCCTCAATATTTCGCCGGCCCCGGCGCCCCCCGAATACGATATCGAGGCGCCCGACTCGCCCATTCACCTGCTCAAGCTGCAGGATGACTTGGCGCGTTCCCGTCTGCGCGAGGCCTTCTGGATTTCCCTCATCTTCCATTTACTTCTCGCCTTCACGCTCGCCATGTCTCCCAAGTGGATGTCGGCGCGCGGCGGTCTCCTGGTCGCCAGCGCCGAAGACCTGCTGCGCGAACGCAACGCGACATTTCTGGAGATGCCGCCCGACCAGATGCACCCCAAGGTCCGCCCGAGCACGAACGTCCTGTCGGATAAGGACCGGATCGCGATGGCGCGTCATCCCGACAACACCCGTCCCATCGAAACTCCGAGGGACGTGATGCGCCCCGGATCTCCCGCGCCCGCCGGTCCCCGCAACGGGCCGGCCATGGCCCAGGCCAGTCCTCCGCCGCAGCCCGGACCGCCGGCACCACAGCCCGGTACGCAGCGTCCACCGGAAAACACCAACCTCGCCGCCAAGTTGGAAACGCCGCCCAGTGCCTTCCCGCGCACTACCTTCGGGGGCGGCCTGGTTTCCGCCGGTACCGCGATCGAACAGGCCGCCCGTGCCGCGACGATGTCGCGCGGTGGCGGTGGCGGCTCCGAGGGGCAGTGGGGGATGGGAGAGGGAACTCCGCACGGCGCCGTTGGCCCCATGGACATCATGAGCGACACCATGGGCGTGGACTTCGGTCCCTATCTCCAGCGCGTGCTGCACGTCGTGCGCGAGAACTGGTACACCCTGATTCCGGAAGTCGCCCGAGCGCCGCTCATGAAGCGCGGCAAGGTCTCGATTGAGTTTGCGATTTTGAAAAACGGACAGGTGGCGGGCCTGCGCATCATCGGTCCCTCGGGCGATATTGCGCTCGACCGCGCCGCTTACGGCGGCATTACTTCATCGAGCCCGTTCCAGCCGCTGCCCAGCGAGTTCAAGGGCGAATACCTCGCGTTGCGCTTCCACTTCTACTACAACCCCCAGCGCGGCGACCTGCAGTAGCAACTTGAAACTGAAACTCGAAACTGCCGTTCAAAATCCCTTCTTCGAATCCAGCAATATCGTCACCGGCCCCTCGTTCACCAGTTCGACATCCATCATCCTCTGGAACTTTCCGGTCTCGCAGCGCAATCCTTTCGCGCGAATCTTTTCCACGAAGGATTCGTACAGCCGCACCGCCTGCTCCGGCCGCGCGGCCGCGTCGAACGACGGACGTTTTCCACGGCGCACGTCTCCGAACAGCGTGAATTGCGACACCGCCAGTACCGCGCCGCCTTGGTCCACGACCGAGCGATTCATCTTCCCGCCGGCATCTTCGAAGATGCGCAGGCCGGCGATCTTGTCGGCGAGGTAGTCGGCGTCGCTTTCGCCGTCGTCGTGCGCGACACCGAGCAGTACCAGCAGTCCCTGGCCAATCGCGCCGACGGTTTCACCATCGACCGTTACCGACACTCGCCGCACGCGTTGTACCACCGCCCGCATGGTCTCTATTCCACCACAGTCCGCTGCTTGCCCCGTGAATTTTCCGCGCCCGCGACTGTCGGCGCGTTTCCGTGTTTGGACTCCTGTTGGGCAACCGCGTTCGTTTGTGAAAGCCAAACGGCAGCAAAGGTTTGGGGGCGGACCATCCGCCCTGTATAATCGACGTTTCCGCATCCTAACGTTGAGGTCGGACTATTTTTATTATTGCGGATATATTCCTGGCCGCTCGCCGGGCACTCTCCGGCCCGCGCACGCCGATGCGTCTCCGGCACTTTCTTCCGGCGCTGCTCGCTTTCCTGTTTTTCTCACTGGGCGCCTGGGCCCAGCAGGACCTCATCGTCGACGTCATTACTCACGGCCAGCGCCGGATTCCCGCAGAGACCATTAAAGCCCGTATGTTCATCAACCGCGGCGAGGTTTACGACCCCGCGGTGATCGAGCGCAGCTTCAACTCCTTGTGGAACACCGGCTATTTCGAAGACATCCGCTTCGAGCGCGAGCAGACACCCCAAGGCTGGATCATCCACGTTTACGTCAGGGAAAAGCCGACCATCCGCGAGATCAAGTACCTCGGCCTGAACTCGGTTTCGCAGTCCGACGTGCTGGACCGATTCAAGGAACGCAAGGTCTCGCTTACCCAGGAAAGCCAGTACGATCCAACCCGCGTCAAGCGCGCCGAGGTTGTGATCAAGGACCTGCTGGCCGAGCACGGCCGCCAGTTCGCCACCATCCGCACCGAGATTCGGCAGATTCCGCCGGCTGCCGTTTCCGTCACCTTCGTGGTTAAGGAAGGCCCCAAGGTGAAGGTGGGCCGCATCAAGTTCGAGAACAACAAGAACGTGAAGTCGCGCACGCTGCGCTACGCCATGCGCCACTCGCGGCCCATCGGCATCCCCCACTCCATCTTCCTGGAAAACATTTTCTCGCGCACCTACGACGCCACCAAGCTCAGCGAAGACATGGAAATGGTCCGCGACGCCTACCAGCAGCGCGGCTACTTCAAGGCTACCGTTGACAACCCGCAGACCAAGATCCGCGACGTCGGCTCCGGAGGCTTTCACATTCCCCTGATCATGAAGCCCGGGGGCAAGGTGGTGGACATTACCGTGCCTGTCATCGAAGGCGACCGTTACCGTCTCAAGGATATCGAGTTTAGCGGCAACAAAACGGTCACCAATATCGAAGCCCTGCGCAAGATGATACCCATTAAGGACGGCGAGATCTTCAACATCGAGCAAGCGCGCAAGGGCATCAAGAGTCTGAAAGACGCCTACGGTGAGCTCGGCTTCATCAATTTCACGCCCATCCCCGACTTCGCCTTCGATGAGGACAAGAAGCTCATCACCATGAAGGTCGACATCGATGAGGGCAAGCAGTACTCGGTCCGCCGCATCGAATTCAAGGGCAATACCACCACCCGCGACAAGGTCATCCGCCGCGAATTGGCGCTGGATGAAGGCAGCCTTTACAACTCCAGGGCCTGGGAGATCAGCCTTCTCCGCCTCAACCAGTTGCAGTACTTCGAGGCCCTCAAGCCGGAGCAGGACTCGGAAATCAAGCAGGACAATCAGAACGCAACCGTGGATATCTCGCTCAAGGTGAAGGAGAAGGGCAAGAACAGCATCGGACTGAGCGGCGGCGTCAGCGGCCTGGCCGGTTCCTTCATCGGCCTCAACTACGAAACCAATAATTTCCTCGGTTTGGGCGAAACGCTCTCGGTCAATGCCAGCTTCGGCAGCCGCCAGCGCAACATCATGTTCGGCTTTACCGAGCCCTACATGTTCGACCGTCCGCTGAACGTCGGCTTCACCGTCTTCACCCAGAAGTACAACTACAACCAGGCCCAGCAATTATCGATCCAAGCCGGCCAGCAGCTCAATCTGTCCGAAAGCGTGCTGCAATCGCTGCAGAACTTCAGCCAGTCCCGAATCGGTTTCACGGTGTCCAGCAGCTATCCGCTGCGCCGCAGCTTCAAGCGCGTCGGCCTCACGTACTCCTTCGACATCTCGACCTTGTCGGTTTTCAGTACCATCTCCCAGCTCTATTTCCAGGAGCTGAACTTCCGCAACATCTCCGGCCCCGACTCGCTCAAGGGTGTGGTCACCAGCAAGCTCATCCCCAGTTTCACCATGAATACAATCAACAACCCGCAGCACCCGACCTCCGGGCGCAGCCTGTTCCTGGGCGGCGATTTTGCGGGCTTGGGCGGAAACGTCAGCTATGTTCGCCCCGTGGCCGACTACAAGCACTGGTTCCCGATGAAGGGCATGCATTTCAACCGCGAAGGCCACCAGGCGCTCGGCGTGCATCTTTCCGGTTCCTGGGTCACTGGCTACGCGGGCAAGGTCGTGCCCCCGTTCGAACGCTTCTTCATGGGCGGCGACACCGATCTGCGCGGCTTCGATGTCCGCTCGCTCTCGCCCGTAGCTTTCTTCGTGGAGAGAATTGACTTCCCGCTTGTCAACCCCAGCGGCATCCCTGTCCCCAAGGACCCGAACAACTCGCGCGCAGGAAGCGTCACCGTGCCGTTGCCGGTGTACCGCATTATCTTCCCCGGCGGCGATACCCAGGCCTTCGCCAACGTCGAGTACCGCATCCCCATCGTCGGCCCTGTCACGTTGGCGCCGTTCATGGACATCGGCTTCGACGGCATTAGCCGCCCCGGACAGTTGCAGGTCAACCCGACCCAGCTCAATACGCTCAATACCACCGCGTTCGGCTGTCCTATTCTCGGCTCCGACGGGATCTGCGGCGGCGGAACGATGATGAACTTCAATAAGAACATCAAGATCGTCGGCGCCTCGAACTGGCAACCGCGCATGTCCGCCGGCCTCGAGCTGCAGGTGCTCATGCCCGTGGTCAATGCCCCGTTCCGCATCTACTACGCTTACAACCCGCTCCGCATGAACACTTTTGCCAACACCCCCAACCTGATAACGCGCAAGATGTTCCCTGACGGCGGCATAGGCGACTACAGCTACATACAGGCCCTCGCCGCATATGCCCCGAGTTGGCAATTGAAGGAGCCTCAGAAAACGTTCCGCTTCACCGTCGCCACCACGTTCTAGCGAAAACAGGCTTTCGGCCTTGGGTATTAGGCATTAGCGAATTCATTCGCCAACCCAAGTCCTTCTTATGCCTAAAGCCAATTATTCAAAGCCTCCTACGTGCGATATATCTGCCACACCTGATATAATGCAAACATCCGCAACCCTGAAACATCCGACTTGGCGTAGTCCCGTTTTGGAGTTTCTCGGAAGTATTCGGAAAATCCAAAGGAGTCAAAGAACCACCCATGACACGCAAGCTCATCAGATTCATTCTGCCCGTTGCGCTGCTCGCCGTGAGCGCGTTCGCACAGAACGGTACTGCCACCGTGCCCGCTCCGCAGACCGGTGCCAATAAGATCGGCATCATCAACATTCAGGAAGCCATCCTCGCCTCCAACGAGGGTCAGCGTGACCTCAACGCTCTGCAAAAGAAGTTCGAGCCCACGCAGAACGAACTCAACGCCCTCAACAAGGAGATCGATTCCCTGAAAACGCAGCTCCAGACGCAGGGCGACAAGATGAACGAGGAGGCCCGCAACAGCCTCGTCAAGAACATCGAGAACAAGCAGAAAACTCTGCAGCGCCGGGCCGAAGACGCCCAGAGCGACTTCCAGAATCAGCAGGGTGAAGTTGCCAACCGCATCGGCGTCAAGATCATGGAAGTCGTCGACAAGTACGCCAAGCAGAACGGCTACGTCATGGTCCTCGATGTCTCCAGTCCGCAGAGCCCAGTCCTCTGGGCCCTCCCCAACACCAACGTGACCAAGGACATCGTGGATGCGTATAACGCCCGGTCCGGCGTTGCCGCTCCGGTCGGCGCGACTGGCCAGGCCGCCACGCCTCCGTCGGCTCCGCGTCCGCAGACGCCGCGTCCGGCAGGTTCCACCACCGCGCCCAGGCCGACGACTCCGAAGCAGTAGTTCCACCGCGGATTACGCCAACGGCCGCTCGGTTTTTCTGGGCGGCCTTTTTCTTTTCCAGCGCGGCTTTTGGGTTGCACCCACCCGCAGCACAGGAACTGCCCGGTGAACCATCCGACATTGCATCTTCGCATTTGCATACGTCGGATCGCCGACTGGGGTAATCCGTTGGCACTGGCCTCGAAAGAAATCCGCAGCCCTGTGGATAAGCTTGTGCATATCACGGGTGCCGAACCAGAAAGGACACTTCCGGCAGCCACTTACACAGTTTGCCTACTTCCTGCGACAGTTCGCAACCCGATAGGTTTCATTGCCTTAAGGCCTCCGCAAAATCGGTACGCAGGGCCGGAGACGGTATCCGTTTTTGTTGTCTACCTTTCGGTAGTTTTGCACACACCCCGGATCGACCCTGCTAGAAAAGTTAACCGATGGTTAAGCAGGTGGGATGCCCGAACGGGTTCGCCTGGACGCCGCAAAGGCCCGCTGGACGTGTAAGAAAGCTATGCCACAGCCCACTTCGAAACGCACCAGCCGGCGCCGTACTCTCGTCGGGTGAGAGCCGGAAAATTACTTTCTAGATAACAGCCTGGGAAAGGCGATTCCCGTGCTAATCGTCTTCGCCGACGCGCAGCACGGCCAGGAAAGCTTCCTGTGGAATGTCCACTCTCCCGATTCTCTTCATGCGCTTCTTACCTTCTTTTTGTTTTTCGAGCAGCTTGCGCTTGCGCGAGATGTCGCCGCCGTAGCATTTCGCGATCACGTTTTTCCGGATCGCCGTAACTGTTTCGCGCGAGATGATCTTCGCCCCGATCGCCGCCTGGATCGCCACCTCGAACATCTGCCGCGGGATCAGTTGGCGCATCTTCGACACCAGCGCCCGCCCGCGCTCGTAGGCGAAGTCCTTGTGTACGATGATCGACAGCGCGTCCACCGGGTCTCCCGACACCAGGATGTCCAACTTAGACATCGGCGACTCCCAGTAACCGGCGAGGTGGTAGTCCAGCGATGCGTACCCGCGCGATACGGTCTTCAGCTTGTCGTAGAAATCGAGCACGATCTCGTTCAGCGGCAGTTCGTAGGTCAGCATCACGCGATTCGAGGTGACGTACTCAAAGCTCTTCTGCTTGCCGCGCTTATCTTCCACCAGCTTCAGGATCCCTCCCACGTACTCTTCCTGGGTCAGGATCATGGCCATGATCACCGGCTCTTCGATTTTTGCGATCTCTCCCGCCGGCGGCCACTTCGAAGGGTTGTCCACTTCCCCCACCGTGCCGTCCGTACGCGTGATCCGATAGCGCACGCTCGGCGCCGTCGTAATCAGGTTCAGGTTGTACTCGCGCTCCAGCCGCTCCTGGATGATCTCCATGTGCAGCAGCCCGAGAAATCCGCAACGGAAGCCGAATCCCAGCGCCGTCGAGCTCTCCGGCTCGAAAAAGAACGACGAATCGTTCAGCCGCAGCTTTTCCAGCGCCTCGCGCAGCATGGTGTGCTCGTGCGCGTCCACCGTGTAGAGCCCGGCAAACACCATCGGCTTCAGCTCTTCGAAGCCGGGCAGCGGCTCGATCGCGGGATTGTTGTCGTCGGTGATGGTGTCGCCGATCTTGGCGTCGGAAACGGTCTTCATGTTGGCGATGATGAACCCGACTTCACCCGCGCTCAGCGAATCCACTTCCACCGGCTTGGGCGTCATCACGCCCAGCGTTTCGACTTCGAGCACCTTGCCGTTCCACCACAGCCGGATTTTCTGGCCGCGCCGCAACGTGCCCTCGAAAACGCGCACCAGCACCACCACGCCGCGGTATGGGTCGAACCACGAATCGAAGATCAGCGCCTGCAGTTGATGATCGGCCGAGCCTTTCGGCGGCGGGACGCGCTTCACAATCGCTTCCAGCACCTCCGCCACGCCCTGCCCGGTCTTCGCCGAAATCAGCAGCGCGTCGGTGGCATCCAGCCCCACCGCGCTCTCGATCATTTCCTTCGTACGCGGAATATCGGCGCTCGCCAGGTCAATCTTGTTGATGACCGGAATGATCTCCAGCCCATGATTGATCGCCAGGTACGCGTTCGCCAGCGTCTGCGCCTCCACGCCCTGCGACGCATCCACCAGCAGGATCGCGCCTTCCGCCGACGCCAGCGACCGCGACACTTCGTAGCTGAAGTCCACGTGCCCCGGCGTGTCCAACAGATTGAGCTGGTACTCCTGGCCGTCCTGCGCGACGTACTTCATCCGCACCGCGTGCGCCTTGATGGTGATGCCGCGCTCCCGCTCCAGATCCATCGCGTCCAGGACCTGCTCCTGCCCCTGCATTTCGCGCGCCGACAAGGATCCCGTCGCCTCCAGCAGACGGTCGCTCAGCGTCGTCTTGCCGTGGTCAATATGAGCAATGATCGCGAAATTACGGATGAATCGGCGGTCCATGGAGACAATACGGCTCTGTACTCGATTCTAACATCCGCTAAGGAACTGGCTTTCGCGCGGCTCTGCGGCTTTACTCACCGAAATTTAGAGGAGTGTCATTCCGAGCGAGGATGCGGCCGTAAGCGGCTGCGTGGTGTTCGCAGCCGCACGCCGCATTCGAGTCGAGGAACCTGCATTTAACTGATAACTGCCTACTGGCTACTGCTTCACCACTCCGCAGGCAATCCGGTCCCCCGCATTGCCCGCCGGATCGGTCTTCATATCGTCGGCTTTCGCGTGGATCACGATCGCCGTCCCGCCGTTCGCGAACACCGAGTTCGCTCCTTCGCCCAGCGTGACGTCCGCATTCTTAATCGTGCTCTTGGCCGTGCCATTCGCCTTCGCCGTAAAGTTCGCCATGTCACCCGCGTGATGGCCTTCCGGATTCTGCAATCCGTGTTTCTTCCCGCCGGGATTGAAATGCCCGCCTGCCAACTTGAAATCCGGCGCCTCGCACGTCGCATTCTGATGGATATGAATGGCGTGCTCGCCCGCCGGCAGGTTCTTCAGGTTCAACTGCAGCGCGATGCCGGTACCCGCTTCTTTGAGCGTGGCCGTCCCCACGTCCTGCCCTTTGGCGTCCTTCAATTCGACCGTGGTCGCCCGAGTCTTCGTTTTCGTTTTAGTCGTTGTTTGCGCTGCCACGGCGATGGCCAGCAGCAGTAGAAGTACATATACGGTAATTCTTCTCATCTTTCACCCCATGTGTGAACTCACTAGCTTACACCGTCACATGCGATAACATTCTTCGCCCATGCACCTTTCCTGGATTGAGACCCTTGGCTTCATCACCGGCGCCGTCTGTGTGTTGCTGGCGGTGAAGGAAAACGTCTGGAACTGGCCCATCGGCATCCTCAACAACGTCGTGTACCTGGTTGTCTTCTGGCACTCCAAGCTCTACGCCGACTCCGGTCTCCAGCTCTTCTACATCGCCATCTCGGTTTACGGATTGTGGTGCTGGCTTTACGGCGGCAAGAAGCACACGCAACTCGCAATTTCCCGCGTGACCCGCAACGCTGCGCGCATGTTGTTCGCTGTCTCGATCGCCTCCGCGGGAATTCTCTATTACGTCCTGCGCCATTTCACTGACAGCAATGTCCCGCTGGGCGACGCGGTCACCACCGCCATGAGTCTCACTGCCCAGTACATGCTCGGCCGCAAGATGATTGAGAACTGGCTCGTCTGGATCGCCGCCGACGTCCTCTACATCGGCCTCTACTGCTACAAGTCGCTCTACCTGACGGCGCTGCTCTACGCCATCTTCATCGCCATGTGCGTCGCCGGATACCTGCGCTGGCAGCGCACCATGTCCAAACCCGCCGTCCTCGCCGAGGCCGCCGAAGCCTGACCAATACCGCTGATGGTTTGTTCAAGAAGCAGGCCCCGGCACCCGCCTTGGGACTGCTTCTGCACTCCCCTGCATCATCGCTCCCGCTTTCGGAATGACGCGCATTCTCGCAGATATGCACTGCTATGCAAAATCGCGGTGCATGTGTTTTTCTGGCGCGCTGTTTGCTTCCCAATTTCGGACACAACTGCGCAATACTGAAAATCCTCGTTTCACACGGCCCTGAAATATCGGCGCACGATGCAAAGTTTTGCAATGAGTCACTTAGTAGCAAATTTACGGTCTCCGACACCAGCAGCGGCGACACATTCAGAATCGAGAATTTTACCGCTGCATCTCAAGCCAGCTTCTCGCTGATCACTGACAATCTTGGTTGGTCGATCGGAGCTGCTGGTTCCACAAATTCTGGGGGCGCCAATCTCTTCTTCATGAACCTGCACGGGCTCGGAGATGTCCTAGCGATCAACGGTAGCGGCAACGTGGGCGTCGGGACGACGGTGCCTGGTAGCAAATTTACGGTCTCCGACACCAGCAGCGGCGACACATTCAGGATCGAGAATTTTACCGCTGCATCTCAAGCCAGCTTCTCGCTGATCACTGACAATCTTGGTTGGTCGATCGGAGCTGCTGGTTCCACAAATTCTGGGGGCGCCAATCTCTTCTTCGTGAACCTGCACG
>Ga0097691_1000565_pt1 | contig 31554 bp, 28 predicted proteins | sample NGESurdeep072012_8_FD_72858 | JGI IMG/M metagenome (GOLD analysis project Ga0097691, IMG submission 72858) | Arctic peat soil microbial communities from Barrow, Alaska - NGEE Surface sample 210-1 deep-072012 | ecosystem: Environmental > Terrestrial > Soil > Wetlands > Peat ... | reverse complement strand
TCCCTTGGGAGGTTTGGAACAAGCCAGCGCAATCAGTTTGGCTTCTTTCTCGCCGTCGAAAATCCGCGCAACCGCCGGTGTCGCCCGTTGCTTGCGGCTCAACACAGCCTCGAAGCCTTCTTCAACCAGTTGCTTCCGCACCCGGTAAACCATGGATGCGGTGGTCTCCAGCGCCTTGATGATCCGGTTGTCACTCCAGCCTTCACCGGCTTCGGAAACGTCCGCCTTCAACAATATCCGCGCCTTCAGCAGGCGCTGCGCTGCGCTCTTGCCTTTTCGTATCAGCGCTTCGAGTTGCTCGCGTTCCTCGCCGCTCAGCCGCACAACATACTTCTTTACCGAAATCTCCTTCGCAGCCATGATTGTCTCCGTCGCTCCCGTCGCGACAGAATCGAATCACAAAATCCTTATCCTTTCAAATTAATTGAAGCTGGCGACTAGTGAAAGGCCCAGCCGTTGGCGCTGGTATCCTCGATGATCGGTCCGAATCCTTCCCAACGCTCGCCGTCAAATTTCATCATCTGCAACTGCTTGTTGACGCGGTAGTCGGTCGGCGAGGTGTTGCCGACGATTCCGGGCAACGAGAGATCAAGCTGGACTCCCTTGAGGCTGGTGGCCTGCCTCATGACGTTCTCTCGGGTGAGATCGTCGCCGCGGCGCTCGAGTACCTCGATCAACAGCTGCGTGGCAGAGTAGCCATAGGTATTGAAGCTCGAATCCTTGTCGCCCTCAGAATAGTATTTCAGGCCGGTGTCATCCATCGCTCGCAAGATACTGGATGAACGGATGTGGCATTGCGAGATAAGGCCGGCCGGAAATGTGAACGAACTTACGCCAGCCAGAGCAGAATTAATGCGACGGCGGCGGGCGCTGCCTGCACGAACAGAATCCGGCGGCTGACGGTGGCGGCGCCGTAGACGCCGGCGACGATCACGCAGAGCAAGAAGAACATCTTGATCTGGAACGCAAAGGCCGGAACGCTCTGAACCAGCCCCCAGACCAGCCCGGCGGCGAGAAAGCCGTTGTACAACCCCTGATTGGCGGCAAGTACCGCGGAATCGGCCGCCCTCTCGAGCGAGTTACGAAAGGTCTTCAAGCCCAGCGGTTTGGTCCAGAGAAACATCTCCAGAATCAGAAAATAGACGTGCAGCACGGCTACCAGCGCGACCAAAATATTGGCGATCCAAATCATGTGAGTTCCCCCGAAAACTAAAAGGGCGTTTGCTTTGTCACGCTAGCATGCTCGACCTTCGCAGCGCGATGGTCCGCCCAGCCTCCCCGGTAAAATGATGATGTCCGAAAACCGCGAGACAAGGTCGCGCCAATGGACGATGATTGCATGATGAATATCGACAGCAAGACATATGGGACCGTCAGCGCCGACAGGCAGAAGGAGATGAGCGGGCTTGAATTTGTCCAGGGGCTCGTCGACGGGACGCTGCCTCTCAATACGATCGCCCAGACCTTGGGTTATGATGTGACCGAGGCGGCGAGCGGGCGCGTCGTCGTCACCGCGGAACCGAGTGGCATCCATCTCAATCCAGCTGGCACGGTGCATGGTGGCCTCGCGGCCACGCTGCTCGACAGCTGCATGGGGCTAGCCGTCCAGTCGACCTTGGAGAAGGGCGTCGGCCAGACGACGCTCGAGTTCAAGATTTCACTGGTACGGCCCATCACCCCTGAGACTGGGGTAATCAAGGCGGAGGGCATTGTGTTGAGCCGGGGCCGGCGAGTTGGCACCGCCGAAGGGCGGATCACAGATGATAAGGGGCGTTTGCTCGCCCATGGCACGACCACGTGCCTGATCTTTCAGCGCTGACGGCGCCGTTCTGCATTCGCAACTGTCGCGTACCCGCCAACCTCGTTTGGCAAGTGAGGCTGGTTCGCATTTGATGCTGGTCGCGCCGGCCCTGATTCAAGTACCCGAACACGGAGCCTCGAATCATGCGGTATGAACTCGGCGACAATGAGAGGGCGTCGCCCGGCTTTCCCGGCAAAATGATGATGTCCGAAAACCGCGAGACAAGCTCGCTGCAATGGCCGATGCTTCGACGATGGATATGGACCGCATAGCCTGCTACCGCGCGATTTCGACCCGGGATGCCCGCTTCGACGGCCGGCTGTTCGTGGGCGTCAAAACCACCGGCATCTACTGCCGCCCGATTTGTCCGGCGCGCACCCCGAAATTCGCCAATGTATCGTTTTATCCCTCCGCGGCGGCGGCCCAGCAGGCCGGCTTTCGCCCTTGCCTGCGCTGCCGGCCGGAAACCTCGCCCGATCTCGCGTTCTGGCGCGGCACCACCAACACGGTGTCCCGCGCGCTCGCGTTGATCGAAGCCGGCGGCCTCGATGAGGCCGATGTCGAAGGCCTTGCAAATCGGCTGGGTGTTGGCGCGCGCCAGTTGCGGCGGCTGTTTCGCCAGCATGTCGGAGCGTCGCCGATCGCGGTGGCGCAGACACGGCGGGTTTTGCTCGCCAAGCAATTGATCCACGAGACATCGCTGCCGATGGCCGAGGTCGCGCTGGCGTCGGGTTTCAACAGCGTCCGTCGGTTCAACGAAACCTTCCTGCAATTGTTCGGACGTTCGCCGGCGACGCTGCGGCATATCCGCGACAAGACCAGGCGCGAAGCCGGCGCGCTGTCGGTTCGGCTCGCCTATCGGCCGCCCTATGACTGGGATGCGATGCTGTCGTTTCTCAGCGCACGCGCCATTCCCGGTATCGAAGCCGTCTCTGGGAATGTCTACCGGCGGACCATTGCGATCGGCGACGCCAGCGGCGTGATCAGCGTCGCGCCGACCGACAAGAACCGCGTCGATGTCTCGGTGCGATTTCCCGACATGGCCGCGCTGCCGGCGATCATCGCGCGGGTGCGGCGGGTGTTCGATCTGGCCGCCGATCCCGACATGATCGCTGCGCATCTTTCGCTTGACCCGGTGCTGGCGCCGCTGGTCTCGGCGCGGCCGGGCTTGCGCGTTCCAGGCGCGTGGGACGGCTTCGAACTCGCGGTGCGCGCGATCTTCGGTCAGCAGATCACCGTTCCGGCGGCAACCCGCTTGCTCGGCAGACTGATAGAGGCTCACGGCGCGCGGCTGCCCGCGACGACGATGGATGTCGAGGATCTCAGCCGCCTCTTTCCATCGCCCACGCGCCTCGCCGAGGCCGATCTCGCTGCTCTCGGCATGCCGAATGCGCGGGCGATGGCGGTGAACTCACTGGCGCAGGCCATCTCCGCCGATCCGACTATCTTCAGCCGAGGTGCCGGTCTCGAAGAGGCGATTGCGAAGCTGCGGTCGCTTCCGGGAATTGGCGAATGGACCGCGCAATACATCGCGATGCGCGAGCTGCGCGAACCCGATGCGTTTCCCGCCGCCGACATCGGATTGTTGCGCGCGATGGCGGCGACTGACGGTTGGCGTCCCTCGCCCGCAGAACTGTTGTCGCGCGCCGAGCCGTGGCGGCCGTGGCGCGCTTACGCGGCCTCGCATCTGTGGGCCGCGGCAATCCAGCATCCAGTCTCAACGGGAAAAACACATGAACGCGAAGCCGCCTGAAACATTTGCGCTCGATCGGCTGGAAACGCCGATCGGCATCGCCTTGCTCGTCACCGATACGGATGGCGCGCTCCGCGCGCTGGACTGGGAGGATTATGAGCCGCGCCTGAGACAGCTGTTGCGGCTGCATTACGGCGCGACGGTCCTGGAAGACGCGCGGGCTCCAGATGATATCAGGGCGGCGTTGACCGGATATTTCGATGGCGATCTTGATCGCGTGAGCGCGATCAGATGGCGCGTCGCCGGCACGGCATTCCAGCGCAAGGTCTGGACCGCGCTGCGGACGATCCCGGCCGGCACGACCATGAGCTACGGTGCGCTCGCCGCGCATCTCGATATGCCCAAAGCGGTGCGAGCGGTCGGCCTCGCCAATGGCTCCAATCCGATCAGTGTCGTGGTGCCCTGTCATCGCGTGATCGGAGCCAACGGGTCGCTGACCGGCTATGGCGGCGGACTTCCGCGCAAGCGATGGCTGCTGGAGCACGAAGGCGCGGTGCTCAAGCCGGCGTCAAGACGCCGCTTAATGGCAGCCTGATTTCTGCTCGGCAAAGAAATGATATGTCACGTCCGTAAATCGCCAGACGGACGCTGGCGATGCCCTTAGCGTCTCCATCAAACGTAACATGGAGACGGTCGATGACGGACGCAGAGGTTCAGGATTTTGTAACGCGATTTGCAGCGGCATGGGCGGCACGGGACGGCAACGCCTTTGTCGACCTGTGGCACCCGGAAGGCTTGCTGCACACGCCGCTGGTGAACAGGACAATTGCGGGAAGCGAACTTAATCGCCTGATGGAAGTGCAGACCGCAGCGGCGCCGGATTTCGTTTGGCAATTGCTGGACTGGACCGCGCGCGGCGATGTCGTGATCATCGAGTGGCAGACCACCCGTATCGTCAACAGTGAACGCTTCAGCTGGCGCGGGGTCGACAAATTCCGCATCAAGGCCGGCAAGATTATCGAGGAGCGGGTCTACTGCGACACCGCGCCGCTGCGTGCGCTCCGCACCGGCGAGGCGCTGGAGTCGATCACCAAACTCTGAAAAGCGGCGTCAGACTCGCTTATCGATGGAGGCCGATCACGCCGCTGGTTGCGCCACGGCCTCGTCGTTGGCGAGCAGGTGGATCAGCGCGCTCTTGATCGCGGCCTGCCGCGTCGGCGCGTTGATCTGCGCGCCGAGCAGGTCGGTGACGTAAAACACGTCGCGGGCGCGCTCGCCGAAGGTCGCGACATGGGCGGAGGCGATATTGAGGTTGAGCTTCGAGATCGCGGTGGTCAGTTGATACAGCAGGCCGGGCCGGTCGAGGCCGGACACCTCGATCACCGTGTAGCGGTCCGACCACTGATTGTTGATGATCACTTCCGGCTCGACCAGGAACGGCCGCGCCTTGCCGCGTCCCGCCGCGCGCCGCGCCACCACCTCGGGCAGGCGCAATTTGCCTTCGAGCACGTCTTCGATCATTTCGCCGATCCGCGTCGCGCGCCGTCCCTCGTCCTCGTCGCGGTCGTATTCCCTTGATATCGCGATGGTGTCCAGCGCGCGCCCGTCGGTGGTGGTGTAAATCTGCGCGTCGACGATGTTGGCGCCCGCCGAGGCGCAGGCGCCGGCGATGATCGACAGCAGCCAGGGATGATCGGTTGCGAGGATGGTCAGTTCGGTGACGGCGCGCGCTTCGTCGAAGCCGACATTGATCGCCAGCTTGTGGCCGGCCTGTTCGCTGGCCCGCAGGAAGCGGGCGTGGCGGATCTTGCGCGCCAGTTCGACCTTGAGCCAGTACGCTGGATAGTGCCGCGCGATATAGGTGTTGAGTTCCTGCTCCGGCCACTCCGTGAAAGCCGCGCGAAACTCCGCCTGCGCTACCGCGATGCGCTGTGCGCGGTTGACCTCCGAGAAGCCGCCGGTCAGCACCGGCTCGGTTTCGTAATACAGCGTGCGCAGCAGCTGCGCCTTCCAGCCGTTCCAGACGCCGGGGCCGACGCCCCTGATATCGGCGGTGGTCAGGATCGTCAGCAGCTTCATTTGTTCGACCGATTGCACAACCGCTGCGAAATTTTCGATGGTCTTGCGGTCCGAGAGGTCGCGCGATTGCGCCACCGTGGACATCGTCAGATGCTGCTCGATCAGCCACGCGATCAATTCGGTATCGGCAGCGTTGAAACCGAGCCGCGGACACAGCCGCCGCGCCACCTTTGCCCCGGCGATCGAATGATCCTCCGGCCGGCCCTTGGCGATGTCGTGCAACAGCGTGGTGATGTAGATCACCGCGCGGTGCTCGGGCCGGATCTTGCGCATCAAATCGCTGGCGACGGTGAACTCATCGTTGCCGCCGCGTTCGATGTCCTGCAGGTAGCCGACGCAGCGCAACAGATGCTCGTCCACCGTATAGTGGTGGTACATGTTGAACTGCATCATCGACACGATCTTGCCGAAGGCGCGGATGAAATGGCCGAGCACGCCGGTCTCGTTCATGCGCCGCAGCACGATTTCCGCATCGTTCGATGTCAGGATTTCCATAAACAGCCGGTTGGCTTCCGGACTCTCGCGCAGTTCCGTGTTGATCAGTTTCAGCGAACGCGTCACCGTGCGCATCGCGTCGGGGTGGAAGGCGAGATTGTTCTTCTGCGCGAGGCGGAAAATCCGGATCAGGTTGATCGGGTCATGCTTGAAGATATCGGGGGCTGCGAGATTGATGCGGTTGTTGTCGACGATGAAGTCGTCGCTGTCGGGCACCCGCCGCCGATTCAGGCTCGGTCGCAGCCGGGCCATCATGCGGCTGAGCACCGGCGCCGGCTTGGCCTGCTGATCCTCCAGCTTGGCGCACAGGATCGCCGTGAGATCGCCGACGTCCTTGGCGACCAGAAAATAGTGCTTCATGAAGCGTTCGACATCCTGCATGCCGGGATGCGATGTGTATCCGAGCCTGATTGCGATCTCGCGCTGCATGTCGAACGACAGCCGCTCTTCGGCGCGGCCTGAGAAGAAATGGATATTGCAACGGACCGACCACAGGAAATCGGCGCAGCGGCGGAAGGTGCGGTATTCCTGCGCGTCGAACACGCCGCGTTCGAGCAGCTCGTCGGTCTCGCGCACGCGGTAAACATATTTAGCGATCCAGAACAGCGTATGCAAATCGCGCAATCCGCCCTTGCCGTCCTTGACGTTGGGTTCGACCAGATAGCGCGATTGCCCGGCACGGCGATGCCGCTCTTCGCGCTCGGCAAGCTTGGCGGTAACGAATTCCGCCGCGGTGCCCTGCACGACTTCCTTGTCGAACCGCGCCACCAGTTCGTCGTAGAGCGGCTGGTCCCCGGTCAGGAATCGGGTCTCGAGGATCGCGGTGCGGATCGTCATGTCGCCGCGCGCCTGCCGGATCGATTCATCGACCGAACGCGTCGCGTGGCCGACCTTCAAGCCCATGTCCCACAGGCAATACAGGATGGCCTCGGCGACCTGCTCGCCCCAGGCGGTTTGCTTGTAGGGCAGGATGAACAGCAGATCGATATCGGATTCCGGTGCCATCAGTCCGCGGCCATAACCGCCGGTGGCGACAACGGCCATGCGCTCGGCGCCGGAGGGGATCGGCGAGTGATAGAGATGACGCGTGGCCGCGGCGAACAGGATGCGGATGATTTCGTCCTGGACGAAACACAACCGCTCGGCGCAGCGCCGCCCGTGACGATCCCTGAGCAGCACAGCCTGCGCCGTCGCGCGGGCTTCGAGCATTTCGGCCTTCAGCAGTTGCGCCACGGCGGCGCGAAAGAGATCCTCGCGTCCGGCGTGCTTTGCGGCGAGCGCGTCGACCGCGGCGGTAATCCTCGCGGTATCGAAACGTTCGTCGGCCTCAGACCGGGTCTGTGTCACAGCGCTGTCCATAACCTACCCCGATATCGGACGGCGCCGACGCTGTCACGGGACATTCCCGGGGGATGACAGCAGGTCCATGCTGGATTTCACCGGCTTTCGGCAAAGCTGTTCTCATCGGCGTGCCCTGGAGATGCGTATTTTCTCATTGACGCGCCCGTTTAACTCATTGAAATAAAACGGTGTTTTTTTGAGGCGGGGAGGCTGCCGCGCCGGCGCAAACGCCTGTCGCGTTGAGGCTTCCCTGCAATCTGCTCTGATCATTCCCACCCCGAGGAGACCCGACGATGTCCAAGATTTCACGGCGCGCTTTGGCGGCGATCATCGCCGTCTCGACGCTGATGCCCGGCGGCGCATACGCTGCCGATGCGCTCAGGGAAATTCATATCGATTGGGCGACCTATAACCCGGTGTCGATGATCCTGAAGCAAAAGGGGCTGCTCGAAAAGGAATTCGCCAAGGACGGCATAGGCGTCGTCTGGGTGCAATCGGCCGGTTCCAACAAGGCGCTCGAATTCCTCAATGCCGGATCGATCGATTTCGGTTCCACCGCGGGTTCCGCGGCGCTGGTCGCCAAAATCAACGGCAATCCGATCAAGTCGATCTATGTCTTTTCGCGCCCGGAATGGACGGCGCTGGTCACGGCCAAGGACTCCGAGATCGCGACCGTCGCCGATCTCAAGGGCAAGCGCGTCGCGGTGACCCGTGGCACCGATCCGCACATCTTCCTGGTGCGCGCGCTGCTCGACGCCGGCTTGAGCGAAAAGGACATCACGCCGGTACTGCTGCAGCACGCCGACGGCAAGACCGCGCTGATCCGCGGCGACGTCGATGCGTGGGCGGGCCTCGATCCGATGATGGCGCAGGCGGAAATCGAAGACGGCGCAAAGCTGTTCTTCCGGAAGCCCGACGCCAACACCTGGGGCATTCTCAATGTGCGCGAGCAGTTTCTCAAGGATTATCCGGATGCCGTTCGTCGCGTGCTCGCGGTCTATGAGGAGGCGCGCAAATATTCGCTCGCGAACTACGACGATCCGAAGAAGACATTCATCGGCGTCACCAAACTGTCGGAAGCGGTGGTCGACAAGCAGCTCAAGGAGCGCACCGAGCTGACCCACAGCCGGATCGGCGCGCCGCAGCGCGAATCCATTCTCGCCGCGGGGCTGGCGCTGCAGCAGGCCGGCGTGATCGATGCCAAGACCGACGTCAAGGCAACGCTCGACGCTCTCATCGACGATCAGGTTCCGCTGCCGACGAATTGAGAGGCTCATGCGTCGTCCCGGCCAAGAGAACGAGCCGGGACCGTACCGCGCGGTCTCGCTGTTTCACTCGGCGGTTGATGCCCTTATTCATCATCAAAGCCGGGGGCGCTTTCGCGGGGACGACTTGAACGGTTGGTCCGATTCGCCAACTTGCAATCCTGAACGAGAAGCGTTCTTGCTATGGCCATGACGGTTGAACTGCCTGCGCTTGAACGAACTGACGCGATGGCGAGCCCCGCGCCCTCTGGCCGGCTGCGGCGTTTGGCGCGGCCGGCGGTGGGGCTGCTGCTGCCGGTCGGACTGGCGCTGGCCTGGGAGATCATCGTCTGGCTCGGCTTGTCCAACGGACGGCTGGTGCCTCCACCCTCAAAACTGTTTGCGACGATCGTCGAGCTGGCGCGCAGCGGCGAACTCGCGCGGCATATCATGGCGACGCTGACCCGCGTCGTCGCGGGGTTTGGCCTTGGCGTGATCGCGGGCACGGTGTTCGGCGCGATTTCGGGGTACTGGGGCTTGGCGCGCCGGCTGCTCGATCCCACCGTGCAGGCGCTGCGCGCGATCCCGTCGATCGCCTGGGTGCCGCTGTTCATCCTGTGGCTCGGCATTTTCGAAACTTCCAAAATCGTGCTGATCGCGGTCGGCGTATTCTTCCCGATCTATCTCGGCGTGATGGGCGCGATCCTGTCGGTCGATCGCAAGATCGTCGAAGTCGGCCGCACCTTCCGCCTCAGCGGACCGGCGATGATCCGGCGCATTTTACTGCCCGCGGTGTTGCCGGCCTATGTCGTAGCACTTCGGGTGGGTCTCGGGCTGGGCTGGATGTTCGTGGTCGCCGCCGAATTCATGGGCGCCTCCGAGGGATTAGGATATCTCCTGATCGACGGCCAGCAGCTCGGCAAGCCCGCGCAGATCCTGGCGGCGATTGTCATCTTCGCCATTCTCGGAAAGACCACCGACTGGCTGATCGAGATCGGCTCCGCGCCGCTGCTGCGCTGGCAGGACGCCTTCGGCCGCCAAAGCGGAGCGGCCTGATGCTGGCGCTCGATCGCTTGGGCAAAATCTATCCCAACGGCGTCAATGCGCTGGAGCGTTTTTCCGCTGACGTCAGGCTCGGCGAGATCGTTGCCATCATCGGCGGCTCCGGCTGCGGAAAGTCGACGCTGCTGCGCGCCATCGCCGGCCTCGACCGCGCCACATCAGGCACTGTGACGCTCGACAACATCGCGATAACAGGCCCGCATGCGAAGATCGGCATCATCTTTCAGGAGCCGCGGCTGCTGCCCTGGCTCAGCGTCGCCGACAATATCGGCTTCGGCCTGTCGGAGCTGCCTGCAAATATTCGCCGCGAGAAAGTGGCGCGCGCACTGGCGCGGGTCGGTCTCGCCGACAAAGCCGATGCCTGGCCGCGCGAACTATCCGGCGGGCAGGCGCAGCGCGTCGCGATCGCCCGCGCGCTGGTACCGCAGCCGGAAGTGCTGTTGCTGGACGAGCCGTTCTCCGCGCTCGATGCGTTTACGCGCAGCGATTTGCAGGATCATCTGCTCGACCTCTGGGCCGATACAAGGCCGACCTTGCTGCTGGTCACGCACGACGTCGACGAAGCCGTGGTGCTGGCCGATCGCGTTCTCGTGATGCGGCCGCGGCCGGGCCGCCTGTTCGACGAATCAAGGTCAACCTGGCGCGGCCGCGCGACCGCAATTCGCCGCTGTTCGATAATTTCAAGCGCCGGGTGCTGACGGCGCTGGATCGCTCGCTCGACCGCAACGTGCCCGACGCCGACCCGAAATCGAACGCCGGCGAAGCGATGTGGTGGTGACAACATTCCATTCGCCGACTATATCCGACACGCATTTATATCCGGGAGAGAAGAAAATGGACGCCGCCGAACTCCGCGCCACCCAGGCCCCGATCAAGGAGCGCTATAGATCCGATCCGAAGTCAGCTGTCATCACGCTGACAGCCAGGGGCTCGATCGAGAACGAGGGTATCGCCTGCAAGGTCGAGACCGGCCGCGCACTGGCGGTGGCCGGCCTGCATCCCGGCTCCGGAGGTTCCGGACTTGAATTGTGCTCCGGCGACATGCTGCTCGAAGCGCTCGTCGCCTGCGCCGGCGTGACCTTGAAATCGGTGGCGACCGCCATCGAGGTGCCGTTGAAATCGGGAGACGTGACCGCCGAGGGTGATCTCGATTTCCGCGGCACGCTCGGCGTCGACAAGGAGGCGCCGGTCGGTTTCGCAGAAATCCGCCTCCGCTTCGACGTCGATACCGATGCGCCGCAGGACAAACTGGATCTGCTGCTGAAGCTCACCGAGCGCTATTGCGTGGTCTACCAGACCATCAAACACGGCCCGAAGGTTTCGGTGACGATGCAGAGGGTGTGAGGGCAACAATTCAGCGTCATCCCGGCCAAGCGAAGCGTGAGCCGGGACCCATACTCCGCACCCTTTCGTCTGCATGCAGTTTCTCAACGACTGCTTTTTTGACCACCCTGCTTAATCGCGAACACGGTGGCTATGGGTCCCGGCTCTGCGCGCGAAGAGCGCTTGGCCGGGACGACGGTTAGGCCAATGTCTCCCGACCTCGCTTTCATCCTGACGCTCGCGCTGCGCATGGCGGTCACGGCCGCGTTCGTGGTCACGGCCTCTTTGATCACCGAGCGCTCGGGGCCGGTGATCGGCGCGCTGGTCGCCACACTGCCGATTTCGGCGGGTCCCGCTTACGTGTTTCTCGCGCTCGATCACGATGCGGCGTTCATCGCCGAGGGTGCGCTGGCGAGCCTGCCGATCAACGCGGTGACGATCTTCCTCGGCCTGACCTACGTCGTGCTGGCGCAGCGCCAGAGCGCGCTCGTCAGTTTCTTCGGCGCGGTTGCGGTCTGGATCGCGCTTGCGGCGCTGTCGCGAACGGTTCACTGGTCGCTCGTTGGCGGCCTGCTGGCGAATGCCATTACTTTCGCGATCTGCCTGCCGCTGCTGCGGCGCTTCCGCAACGTCAGGATGCCGCTGATCACGCGCCGCTGGTACGATATCCCGCTGCGCGCGTCGCTGGTTGCGACGCTGGTGGCGACGGTCGTCACGTTGTCGGGCTGGGTCGGCCCTTACGTGAGCGGCGCGATGGCACTGTTTCCGGTGGTGTTCACCAGCATGATGCTGATTCTGCATCCGCGTATCGGCGGGCCGGCGACTGCCGCCGTGATCGCGAACGCCGGGTGGGGCTTGATGGGACTGGGCATCGCGATTGCAGTGCTGCATGTCGCAGCACTGCAATTCGGCTCGGCGATCGCTCTTAGCCTTGCACTTACGACCTGCGTGGGCTGGAATCTCGGGCTGTGGTGGCTCGGCCGAAGACGCGCCGTGCGTTGATCAGTGCTTCGGCAATTTCGCCTTCAACGCATACAGCGCCTCCAGCGCGTCGCGCGGCGACATCTCGTCGGGATGCAGTGCGTTCAGCGCTTCGATCAATTTTTCCGCCTCGCTCGGCGGCGCAGGTTCGGCGGCGGCGCGTGACGGCACCGCGAACAGCGGCAGGTCGTCGGCCAAGGCTCGCGCGGTCTGGCCGCGATCCTGCGCCTCGAGTTTCGCCAGCACCGATTTGGCGCGTGCAATCACCGGCGCAGGCAGGCCTGCGAGCTTCGCGACCTGAATGCCGTAGGAGCGGTCGGCCGAGCCCGGCAGCACTTCGTGCAGGAACACCACGTCGCCCTGCCATTCCTTGACGCGCACGGTGGCGTTGAACATGCGCGGCAGTTTGGCGGAGAGCGCGGTCAGCTCATGGTAATGCGTGGCGAACAGCGTGCGGCAGCGATTGCTCTCATGCAGATGCTCGATCGCCGCCCACGCGATCGACAGCCCGTCGAAGGTCGCGGTGCCCCTGCCGATTTCGTCGAGAATCACCAGCGACCGTTCGCTGGCCTGATTGAGAATGACGGCGGTCTCGACCATCTCCACCATGAAGGTGGAGCGTCCGCGCGCCAGATCGTCGGCGGCGCCGACCCGCGAGAACAGCCGGTCGACGATCCCGATCCGCGCCCGCGTTGCCGGCACAAAACTGCCGATCTGCGCCAGCAGCGCGATCAGTGCGTTCTGGCGCAGGAAGGTCGATTTGCCCGCCATGTTCGGGCCGGTGATCAGCCAGATCTGGCCTGAGCTTTGGCCTGGCCCCGGCGAGAGATCGCAGGCGTTGGCGATGAAGGGCTGACCGTCGCGCTTCAGCGCCTGTTCGACCACCGGATGCCGCCCGCCCTCGATGGCGAAGCCGAGCGAGGTGTCGACCTCGGGCCGCACATAATTGTCGTCGACCGCGAGTTTTGCGAGTGCGGCCGCGACGTCGAGCAGCGCGAAGGCATATGCAGCGGCGCGCAGATCGTCGCTGGCGACAGTGACCATGGCGCAAAGCCGCTCGAAGATTTTCAGCTCCAGCCCGAGCGCGCGGTCGCCGGCATTGGCGATCTTGGCCTCAATCTCGCCGAGTTCCGCTGTGGTGAAGCGGGTCTGTCCGGCCAGCGTCTGGCGATGGATGAAGGTCGCGTTCAGCGGCGGCGCCATCAGTTTATCGCCATGCTGCGCGGTGACCTCGACGAAATAGCCGAGCACGTTGTTGTGGCGGATCTTCAGGCCCTTGACGCCGGTGTCGTCGGCGTAGCGCGCCTGCATCGCGGCGACGACGAGGCGTGAGGCGTCGCGCAGATTGCGGGTTTCGTCGAGTGCGGCCTCATAGCCTTCGCAAACGAAACCGCCGTCGCGCTTCGTCAGCGGCAGTTGTTCCGCCAGCGCGCGCTCGAATTCGCGCGCCAGCTCGCGCGATGGGCGGCGCAACGCCTCCATGACAGCGACGATCTCCTGCGGCGGATCGTCAAGCTCGCCCAGCCGCGCCAGCGCCTGATCGGCAGCGAGGATACCGTCGCGCAGGCCGGCGAGATCGCGCGGGCCGCCGCGTCCCACCGACAATCGCGCTAGCGCGCGTGACATGTCGGGTGCTGCGCGCAGCGTAATGCGGATATCGTCGCGCGCCGCAGTGTCCGCAACGAAGTTTGCGATCGCATCGAGCCGCCGCGCAATCGCGGCGCTGTCGGTCAGCGGCGCCGCCAGCCTTTGTGCGAGAAGGCGCGATCCGGCTGGGGTCACGGTGCAGTCGATGGCGTCGAGCAGCGATCCGCGCCGCTCGCCCGCAAGCGTCCGCGTCAATTCGAGATTGGCGCGGGTGGCGGGATCGATCGCCATGGTGGTGCCGGCGGCTTCGCGCGACGGCGGCGACAGCGGCGGACGCTTTCCCACCTGGGTGCGGTCGATGTAGGTGACGGCAGCCGCGGCGGCGGTGGCTTCCAGCCGTGACATCGCGCTGAGGCCATCCATCGTGGCCACCGCAAAATAATCGCACAGCCGCCGCTCCGCGGTGGCGCTGTCAAACACGTCGCGGGTCAGCGGCGTCACAGCCGGCAATTCGCGCAACAGCGGCCCCAGATCAGCATCGCCATAGAGCGCGTCGGTGACGATCACTTCATTGGGGTTGATGCGCGAAAGCGTTGCCGCGAGCTCGCCGGTCGAGCATTCGGTGACGATGAATTCCGCAGTGGAAATATCGATCCAGGCGAGCCCGATGCGGTCGCTCCCCGCCGATCCGCGCGCCCGCGCGATCGCCAGCAAATAATTGTTGGTCCTGGCGTCGAGCAGGGTGTCTTCGGTGAGCGTGCCCGGCGTCACCAGCCGCACCACGTCGCGGCGCACCACGCTCTTGTTGCCGCGCGCGCGGGCGGCTGCGGGGTCCTCCGTCTGCTCGCACACTGCGACGCGATGGCCCTGCGCGATCAGGCGATGCAGATAGTCGTCGGAGCGTTCCACCGGCACGCCGCACATCGGGATATCCATGCCCTGATGCTTGCCGCGTTTGGTGAGCATGATGCCGAGTGCGCGCGAAGCGATTTCGGCATCCTCGAAGAACATCTCATAGAAGTCGCCCATCCGGTAGAACAGCAACAGCCCGGGATTGGCGGCCTTGATCTCGAGATATTGTTCCATCATCGGCGTGACGCGCGCCGCCGCCTCGGCAGGCTGCGCGGCGTCTGATGGCACGGGGATGGATTGCTGGATCGTCATCGCGGCGCAAACTACAAAATTTTGACGCCCGATCCTATCAGTTTGCCGCCGCAATGCGTGTTTTCCACCTCCTCCGCGACCCATCGCGCGCTACCTCGGATCCAAGGGCATAACGGACCTCCCGCGAAAGCGCCGCTTAAGCGTGAGCTGTCAATTGACCTGCCGCGCACCCGCTCCTAAAACTCGCCCTCAATTCCGCCGATCAGCGTGGAAACGCGGCATTCAGGGAGAGATTCAATGCGCGATGTGTTTGTTTGCGATGCCGTTCGGACCCCGATCGGCCGCTTCGGCGGTTCGCTGGCCAAGGTACGCGCCGACGATCTGGCGGCTGCCCCGATCAAGGCCTTGATGGCGCGGCATCCCAAGCTCGACTGGTCCGCGGTCGATGAGGTCTATTTCGGCTGCGCCAACCAGGCCGGCGAGGACAACCGCAACGTGGCGCGGATGGCGCTATTGCTGGCGGGCCTGCCGGAATCGGTTCCCGGCCTCACGCTCAATCGTCTCTGCGCCTCGGGGCTGGATGCCGTCGGCGCGGCTGGCCGCGCGATCCGCGCCGGCGAGATCGATTTCGCCATCGCCGGCGGCGTCGAATCGATGACGCGGGCGCCGTTCGTGATGGGCAAGGCGCCGGAAGCGTTTTCGCGTTCGGCCGAAATTTACGACACCACCATCGGGTGGCGCTTCATCAACCCGCTGATGAAAGCGCAATACGGCGTCGATGCCATGCCCGAGACCGGCGAGAACGTCGCCGAGGAATTCCAGGTGTCGCGCGCCGATCAGGACGCCTTCGCGATCCGCTCGCAGCAGCGCGCTGGCCAGGCGATCGCGTCGGGCTATTTCGCCGAGGAGATCACCCCGGTTTCGGTACCCGGCGGCAAGGCCGGACCCATTACGGTCGACAAGGACGAGCATCCGCGCCCCGAAACCACGCTCGAAGGCCTGACCAAGCTGAAGCCGATCGTCCGCAATCCCGGCACGGTGACGGCCGGCAACGCGTCCGGCGTCAATGACGGCGCGGCGGCGATGTTTCTCGCTTCCGAGGCGGCGGTAAAAAAACACGGACTGACGCCGCGGGCGCGGATTCTCGGCCTCGCCTCGGCTGCGGTGCCGCCGCGCATCATGGGCATCGGACCGGTGCCGGCGACGCGCAAGCTGATGGAGCGGCTTGGGCTGAAAATCAGCGATTTCGATTTGATCGAGCTCAATGAAGCCTTCGCCAGCCAGGGGATAGCCTGCCTGCGCCAGTTCGGCGTCAGGGACGATGCCGATTTCGTCAACCCGCATGGCGGCGCCATCGCGCTGGGTCATCCCTTGGGCATGAGCGGTGCCCGGCTGGCGATGACCGCGGTGCATGGCATGGAGAAGCGGGGCGGCAAGCGCGCGCTGGCGACGATGTGCGTCGGCGTCGGGCAGGGCGTCGCGATGGCGATCGAGATGCTGAATTAGCGGCGACTACCGAAAGCGTCATTGCGCGCAGCGCAGCGACGGAGCAATCAAATCCTGGGAAGCTTTTCTGGATTGCTTCGAGGAGCCTGTCATCGGGCGGTGCTTGCGCCGACCCGTTGGCGCGCAATGTTGGCGCAGCCGTCGTCCAAGGAGTGCGGAATGATCATCGAACGTCAGCAGGATGTCATGATTGCGGCGACGTCGGTGATGGAAAAGACTTCCGACCCGCGGTTGCGAGAAATCATGGTGTCCCTCATCAAGCACCTTCATGGCTTTATCCGTGACGTTCGCCTGACCGAGGCGGAATTCCGCGAAGCCACCGCCGTTCTGGCTGAGATGGGTAAACTCTCGACCGACACGCACAACGAAATAGTACTGATGGCCGGCTCGCTCGGAGTCTCGTCGCTCGTATGCCTTCTGAACAATGGCGGTCGGGGCAATACCGAAACGGCGCAATCGTTGCTTGGGCCTTTTTGGCGACTGCATTCTCCTCGGGTTGAGAATGGAGGGTCCATCGTCCGATCCGACACGCCCGGTGCGCCGCTCTTCGTCAATGCGCGCGTGGTGGACAATGCCGGCAATCCGATCGCCGAAGCGGAAGTGGATGTATGGCACGCTTCGCCGGTTGGTCTTTACGAAAATCAGGATCCCGAGCAAGCAGAGATGAACCTCCGCGGGAAGTTTACAACTGATGCCAACGGATGCTTCTGGTTTCGTTCGGTGATGATGACCGGTTATCCGATTCCAACAGACGGAGTAGTCGGCCGTCTGTTGAAGTTACAGAACAGGCATCCTTATCGACCGGCTCATCTCCACGCGCTGATTTTCAAGCCGGGTTTCAAGGTCTTGGTTTCCCAGGTCTATGATCCCGCCGACCCGCACATCGACACCGACGTGCAGTTTGGCGTGACCCAAGCGCTCATCGGCAATTTCGTGCGCCATGAAGAGTCCCATCCGACTGAACTCGATGTCGGCACGCCTTGGTATTCTCTCGACTACGTCTACAAAATGGAAGCAGGCGACGCCATGCTTCCACGCCCGCCTATCAAGTAACGGAGTGGCTATGGGTCCAGGTGATGATCGCCACGTGAGGCGGCAGTCCTGCAGGGATGATCTCTGCAAGAGATTAGGCGCCTGGCTGTGCCGATGAAGAGAATACCGACAACGGGATCCGGTTTGCGCGAGACCATCAGCGACGAGCATGAAATAGGCTGACTAATTGGCAATGAGGACAAATGTCTGCGTCCGGTAAAAATGCCTGGCTGGACCGAGTCGCTGCCAATGCAGTACTGACTGTTGTGATGGAAAAAGACCCCCAGCGGATTTCACAAAGATTCGAATTCAACCACGGAAACCAGGGCTGCCCATGACATTCCTTGATTGCGCCGTCTCCCGGATCTTCGTCCGGGTGTCCTTGGCTGTGCTTGTTGTGCTGGCCCTCGCCTTTCCTCAGCGTCAGGCCTTTGCTGAAAGCAAATACCCGAACAAGGCCGTGCGTATCGTCTTGCCCTTTGCTGCCGGCGGCGTTGCCGATATTACGGCGCGCGTTATTGCAGAAAAGCTTGGCGGAAAGCTTGGGGGCCGATTCTACATTGAAAATCAGCCTGGCGCCGGCGGCATTGTCGCGGCTCGAACGGTTATCTCCTCTCCGCCTGATGGATATACTCTGGCATTGCTGTCCAACGGAACCGCGATCAGCGTCTCGCTGTTCAAGAGTTTGCCTTACGATCCCCTGAGGGATTTCGACCCGATTTCGAGTCTGGGTTTCTTTGATTTTGTCTTTGCAACCAATTCCGGTTCGGAATTCAAAACGCTGGCAGACTTCATTGTGGCCGCAAAAGCAAAGCCCGGCGCTCTCAATGTCGGAACAATCAATATTGGAAGCACGCAGAATTTATCGGCAGAGCTTCTCAAGACTGCGGCCGGGATCGATTTCACGATCATTCCCCATCGAGGAACTCCTGACCTCTTGGTGTCCGCCATGCAGGGCAATCTCGCCCTCATGATCGATAGCTACTCGTCGATGAAGGGGAACCTCGCCGAAGGGAAAATCCGGGCGCTGGCGTCGTCGGGTTCGGTACGATCCGAAAGCACGCCGGATATTCCTACCTTGCGGGAAAGCGGCGTTGCCGACTACGACGTTATCTCCTGGAATGCATTGTTTGCTCCTGCCGGCACGCCGCCAGAGATCGTGAAAACACTCAATCAGGCCTTGCAGGAAATACTCGCCGAGGCGGACGTAAAAAAGCGACTTCTCGAACTTGGCATCGTAGCCAAGGCAAGCACGCCCGAAGAGATTTCAGCCAGGTTGAAGTCTGACATCGACAAGTGGCGAAAGGTGATCGAGAAGGCCGGGATTCAAAAGCAATAGGTCGTAACGGTCGGGGCAGGCGATTGCTGTCCGGAACATCGCGCACGTCTTGGCGAAATCGGAGTGAGCCTGGTTCGCGGCGCGTTGACACAAGTTTGTTTTCGTCCCAATCAATGGGGCCTCGGGTTTGGGTATGCACAGCTGAAGCGAGCACGCGTGTACAATTTCAGACCCTGGCGGCCGGCGAAATCGGCCGCTGGCGCGGTCGCAATAATCTGCGGCGATCCGGGGCGGCCCATGAACCTCAAGCAGCTCGAATACTTCGTGCATGTGGCCGAGCTGGGTAGCTTCAGCAAGGCGGCATTGGTGCTCGACATCGCGCAGCCGGCGCTCAGTCGGCAAGTGCGCAGCCTCGAGACCGAGCTGCGCCAACAACTGTTCCTGCGCAACGGCCGGGGCGTCGCGCTTACCGACGCGGGCAAGCGACTGTTCGACCATAGCGTGGCGGTTCTGCAACTGATGGCGCACGCGCGCGAGGACCTGGGAGCGAGCCGCGACGAACCGGTCGGACGGGTGACCATCGGGCTGCCGCCGAGCATCGGCCGTCAGCTCACGCTCCCTCTGATTGACCGCTTCAAAAAGCAGCTTCCCGCCGCCAGGCTGGCCATCGTCGAAGGGCTGTCGACCCACATCGTCGAGTGGGTCACGACCGGCCGCGTCGACGTTGGTCTGGCCTACAACCCCGAGGCGCAGCCTGGGTCAGAAATCACACCACTGCTTCAGGAGCCGCTCGGCCTGGTCAGTCATGCGGCCAAGGGCAAGCGGAGACGAGCCGAATTGCCGCCGCTGCCAATGAAGGAGCTGCCGCGCTACCCTCTGATCGTTCCAGAGCGGGTACATGCAATGCGCCGGCTGCTTGAGACTCAAGCGGCTCTCGCCGGCATTAAGCTCGATATTGCCTGGGAAGTGTCGAGCGTCCCATCCATCATCGATCTGGTCTGCGCCGGTTATGGTCACGCGGTGCTCACCGCCAGCGGCGTTGCAGCCTCGGCGCGCTCCGGAGAATTGGTGGTGCGCAGGCTCGTCGAACCGGCGCCCGTGAGCGTGCTTTGCCTGGCCATCCCGGCGCACAAGCGTCCCACGCCGCTGGCCCAGCACGCGATGCGGCTGCTGACCGAACTGATACGCGAGCTTCCCGTCTGATCGATTTTCGGCATAGCTGTTATAGACGTCGGGCGCTGGCGAAGCGCCGTCCGGCTCGCCAGAGTACGGCGATCTGGGTTCGCTTGACAAGCGGCACGGCTCTGACATGCCTGAAGGCATCGAGCAGCTCGTTTCCGCAACGGTTGCCTCGCGCGCGCCAGACCCCGAACGATCTTCGGGGCAAAATTGGAGCGCGCCAGCATGCTTAGACGGAACTTTCTCACGGGCGCTACATGCTTCGGTGCAATGTCGGCGCTTGCCGGGAGCCAATCACGCGGAGCGGAGAATTCGACTGTTGAAACGAGGTCAATTCCTGCAATTGCTGGCCCGGACAAAAATACAAAAACGCCTGCCTTCAAGGTGCCTGCGGGCACGATCGACACTCACTGTCATATTTTCGGTCCCGCCGCTGAATATCCATTCTCTCCGACGCGTCCCTACACGCCTCCCGATGCGCCGCTGTCAATGTTTCGTGCCCTGCACGAAAAAATCGGCGTCCAACGGGCCGTTATCGTCAATGCAACCCTGCACGGATTTGACAATCGCGTAGTTACAGACGCCATCGCACAAAGCGACGGCAAATATAGGGGCGTCGCGAATATCAATAGTGCGATGTCGGATGCAGATCTCTTGTCCCTGGACAAAGCTGGAATACGTGGCTGCCGTTTTGCATTCCTCAAAAGGCTGGGCGGTGTTGGCGACATGAACGCGTTCAAGCGGCTTGTGGATAGAGCGGCAGGGATCGGCTGGCATGTCGATGTGTATCTGGAGCCTGGAAGCATACGCGAATTCTCACCGATTCTAAGTGCCCTGCCGACCACATATGTCATCGATCACATGGGCACGGTCGACGCCGCCAAGGGTCTCGATGATCCGGAATTCAAGGCGCTGCTTACTCTTCAGAAGAATGACGAGAAGTGCTGGGTCAAGATTACCGGGCTTGAGCGTGCCTCGGCCTCAGGGCCTCCATTCCACGACGCGGTCCCGTTTGCCAAGAGCCTGATCGACAACGCGCCGGACCGGGTGATCTGGGGGACGGACTGGCCGCACCCCAATGTCAAGATCATGCCGAATGACGGCGATCTGGTTGATCTCATTCCGCTGTACGCGCCGGAGCCAGCGATCCGGCAAAAGCTGCTGGTCGCCAATCCCGCACGCTTATTCAAATTCTAGAACCAGGTGCGCAATTTCAACAAGGCGCACCCGGGGAGCGAGTCGTGGGCATATCGTTAGTAAGTGAGACAATCACGCAACACTCCGCGAGGGCGTGGGGGGAGTTCGCCACAGGATTTCGAGGCGTTCATTCGCGCGGAGGCCGCCAAAACGGGCCTGATTCTGAAGCCGGCGAATATCAAGATCCAATATTGACAGTTGCCGGAATAAGCTTTGAGTCAGGTCGAACCGCGAGAACTGTCGCGGGGGTCCGGCATTGGCGGCAGACGCGCCGATCCGCCAGATCAGCTTTGCCATTCAGTATGTGAGCGAGACTCCAATGCAAACCGCCATTCCCTGCCTGTTCATGCGCGGCGGCACCTCGCGCGGTCCGTTCTTCAACGCCGCCGATCTGCCCGCCGACATCCCGACTCGCGACAAGGTGCTGCTTGCGGTGATGGGCTCGCCCGACAAGCGCCAGATCGACGGGCTCGGCGGCGCGCATCCGCTGACCAGCAAGGTCGGCATCGTCTCCAGGGGCTCCCGGCCCGGCGTCGATCTCGATTTCCTGTTCGCGCAGTTGCAGCCCGACAAGGACACCGTCGACACCACACCCAACTGCGGCAACATGCTCGCCGCGGTGGTGCCGTTCGCGCTCGAGACCGGCCTCGTCAAGCCACACGGCGACACCACCACGCTGCGGGTGCTGACGCTGAACACCGACATGCTGTGCGACATCGCCGTGCAGACCCCGAACGGCCATGTCGAATATGAGGGCACGGCCCGCATCGACGGCGCGCCGGGCACGTCCGCGCCGATCAAGATCAACTTCCTCGATACCGCGGGCTCGGTCGCGCCGGGACTGCTGCCGACCGGCCATGTCCGCGACGTGATCGACGGCATCACCGTGACCTGCATCGACAACGGCATGCCGCTGGTGATCTTCAAGGCCGCCGATGTCGGCCGCACCGGCTATGAGAGCGTCGATCAGCTGAACGCGGATACCGAATTGAAGGCGCGGATCGAGCGGCTGCGCATCGCCTGCGGTCACGCCATGAAGCTTGGCGACGTCACGAGCAAGAACTACCCGAAAATGACGCTGATCGCTGCCCCTCGTGCCGGGGGCGCAATCAGCACGCGCAGCTTCATCCCGCATGTCTGCCACGACGCCATCGGCGTGCTGGCGGCGGTGACGGTCGCCACCGCCTGCGTGCTCGACGGCTCGACCACGCAAGGCATCGCGGTGGTTCCGGATCAGAATGTGAAGACCATCTCGGTCGAGCATCCCACCGGCGAATTCAGCGTCGAGATCGAGGTCGATCCTGCCAACCCGCAAAGCGTGACCCGCGCCGCGCTGCTGCGCACCGCGCGCCTGCTGATGCGCGGCGAGGCGATGGTGCCGGCCTCGGTCTGGGCTGGACATCAGGCCGGCGATCACCGCGCAACCCCCGAACCCCGTCGCGCCCGGCAAGGATAGAATCAATGATCATCGACGTACACGGCCACTACACCACCGCGCCGAAAGCGCTTGCGGACTGGCGCAATCGCCAGATCGCCGGCATCAAGGACCCTTCGGCCGCGCCCAAAGTCAGCGAACTGAAGATCAGCGACGACGAATTGCGCGAGAGCATCATCGCCAACCAGCTGAAGAAGATGCAGGAGCGCGGCAGCGATCTTACTATCTTCAGTCCGCGCGCCAGCTTCATGGCGCACCACATCGGCGACTTCAACGTATCGTCGACCTGGGCCGCGATCTGCAACGAGCTGTGCTGGCGCGTCAGCCAGCTCTTTCCCGACAGTTTTGTCGGCGCGGCGATGCTGCCTCAATCGCCGGGCGTGGACCCCAAGACCTGCATTCCAGAACTGGAGAAATGCGTCAAGGAGTATGGTTGCGTCGGCATCAACCTCAATCCGGACCCGTCGGGCGGGCACTGGACCTCGCCGCCGCTGTCGGATCGACAGTGGTACCCGATCTACGAGAAGATGGTGGAGCTCGACATCCCCGCCATGATCCACGTTTCCACCAGCTGCAACGCCTGTTTTCACACCACCGGCGCGCATTACCTGAACGCCGACACCACGGCCTTCATGCAATGCCTGACCTCGGACCTGTTCAAGGACTTCCCGACGCTGAAATTCCTGATTCCGCATGGCGGCGGCGCGGTGCCCTATCACTGGGGACGCTTCCGCGGTCTGGCGCAGGAGCTGAAAAAGCCGTTGCTGAAGGATCACCTGCTGCACAATATCTTCTTCGACACCTGCGTTTATCACCAGCCTGGCATCGACCTGCTGACCAAGGTAATCCCGGTAGATAACATCTTGTTCGCCAGCGAGATGATCGGCGCCGTGCGCGGGATCGACCCTGAAACCGGCTTCTACTACGACGATACGAAACGCTACATCGAGGCCTCGATGATCCTCAGCGCGCAGGACAAGCACAAGGTCTATGAGGGCAACGCTCGGCGCGTGTTCCCGCGCCTTGATGCGGCCCTGAAAGCGAAAGGCAAGTAACATGAGCAGCCCGATGAACAACCTCGGCATCGTCAAGCGCAATATCGTTCGCGCCGACAAGGCGGCGGTCGAGAAGCTGTCGCGCTTCGGTGTCGCTACCGTCCACGAGGCGATGGGCCGCGTCGGCCTGATGCATCCCTACATGCGGCCGATCTACGCCAGCGCGCATGCCTGCGGAACCGCGGTCACCGTGCTGCTGCAGCCGGGCGACAACTGGATGATGCACGTGGCAGCCGAGCAGTTGCAGCCGGGCGACCTGGTGGTTGCGGCCTGCACCACCGAGAACACCGATGGCTTCTTCGGTGATTTGCTTGCGACCAGCTTCCGCGCGCGAGGCGCGAAGGGTCTGATCATCGACGGCGGTGTGCGCGATGTGAAGGACCTGACCGAAATGCAGTTCCCGGTGTTTTCCAGAGCGATCAGCGCCAAGGGCACAGTGAAGACAACCCTGGGCTCCGTGAACATCCCGGTGGTCTGCGCAGGCGCGCTGGTGAATCCGGGTGACGTGGTGATTGCCGACGCAGACGGCGTCGTCGTCGTTCCTGCCGCGATCGCGCAACAGGTGGCTGATGCGGCAGAGGCGCGAGAGGCGAATGAAGGCGAGAAGCGCGCCAAATTGGCGGATGGCGTGCTGGGCCTCGACATGTACAAGATGCGCGAGCCGCTCGCGAAGGCTGGCCTCAGATACATCGATTGATCGCCATGTCCATTGATCCAAACCGGTGGCAGGTGGGGCTTGTCGGCTACGGCGAGGTAGGTCGCATCCTCGCCGAAGATCTGCGGCAGCAGGGCGTCAAGGTCAGCGCCTATGACGTCAAGCTCGGCGGCAATCAGGCCGAGGCGTTGCGAGATCACGCGGCGACATTCGGCGTAGCGCTTGCTGCTTCGCATGCCGATCTCGCTGCGCAGGCCGACTTCATCGTCTCTGCCGTCACAGCGAGCCAGGCCGTGCCGGTGGCGGGTGCCTGCGCACCGGCAGTGAAAAAGGGAGCATGGTTCCTTGACTTCAACTCGGCCTCGCCAGGCGCAAAACGGCGCGCCGCGGCGCTGATCGACGGCTCCGGCGGGCGCTACGTCGAAGGCGCGGTGATGACGTCGATCCCGCCGTACCGCATCAAGGTGCCCCTGCTGCTCGGCGGCGCCGGCGCCAGAGAGCTGGCACCGCTGCTCCTGGCGCTCGGCTTCAACGCCAAGGTCGCGAGCGAAGAACTCGGCGTCGCCTCGGCGGTCAAGATGTGCCGCAGCGTCATGATCAAGGGCCTAGAGGCGATGGTCATAGAAAGTTTTACGACGGCACGGGCCTACGGCGTCGAGGACGCCGTGCTCGCCTCGCTGGCGGAGACTTTTCCCGCCATCGATTGGGAGAAGCAGGGCGCCTACTTCTTCCAGCGCGTGATCGAACATGGCCGTCGCCGCAGCGAAGAGGTGCGCGAGGTGGCCGAAACCGTGCGCGAGATCGGCCTCACGCCGTGGTCGGCGCAAGGCACTGCCGAACGTCAGGCCTGGGTAGCTGACCTCGCCGACGAAGGCCTGTTCGGTCCGAAAGGCACGAAAGAATTTGCGCGCAGCCCCGACTGGCGTACCGAGGCTGACCGGATCCTTGCCAGGTTCAAGCCTAGGGGATGAGAGACACATCAATGAAATTCGAAAAGACCCCCGGCTGGCTGGACTGGTACGCAGGCCCTTCGAAGCCCCGGTTCAAGGTGCCGGCCGGCGCGGTGGACGCGCATTGCCATGTGTTCGGCCCGGGCGCCGAATTTCCTTTCGCGCCGGAGCGCAAATACACGCCCTGCGATGCGTCCAGGCAGCAGCTATATGCACTGCGCGACCACCTCGGCTTCGCCCGCAACGTGGTGGTCCAGGCCACCTGCCACGGCGCCGACAATCGCGCGATGGTCGATGCGCTTGTGCACTCCGGCGGCAAGGCCCGTGGCGTAGCGACGGTCCGGCGCAGCGTTAGCGACGCCGAGCTCGATGCGATGCATACCGCCGGCGTGCGCGGCGTGCGCTTTAACTTCGTTAAACGCCTTGTTGATTTCACACCCAAGGAGGAGTTGATCGAGATTGCCGGCCGCATTGAGAAACTGGGCTGGCATGTCGTGATCTACTTCGAAGCGGTGGATCTGCCCGAATTGTGGGATTTCTTCACCGCGCTGCCCACCACGATCGTTGTCGACCACATGGGCCGGCCCGATGTCAGCAAGCCGGTCGACGGTCCCGAGTTCGAGCTGTTCGTGAAATTCATGCGGGATCACCCAAACATCTGGTCCAAGGTGAGCTGCCCTGAGCGGCTGTCGGTCGCGGGCCCGCCTGCGCTGAACGGCGAGCGGCATCCCTATCGCGATGTGATTCCGTTCGCGAGGCGCATCGTTGAAACCTTCCCCGATCGCGTGCTTTGGGGAACCGACTGGCCGCACCCCAATTTGAAAGGCCATATGCCCGACGACGGTCTGCTGGTCGATTTCATTCCGCAGATTGCGATCACGTCCGAACTGCAGCACAAGCTTCTGGTCGACAACCCGATGCGTCTGTACTGGCCCCAACACTCCTGAGGAGGCGACCCCATGTCACTTGACAAACCCTACAAGGATGTCCCCGGCACCACGATCTTCGACGCCGACATGTCGCGCCTGGGCTATCATCTGAACCAGTTCTGCATGTCGCTGATGAAGGCGGAGAACCGCACGCGCTTCAAGGCCAACGAGCGCGCCTATCTCGACGAATGGCCGATGAGCGAGGAGCAGAAGCAGGCGGTGCTTGCGCGCGATCTCAATCGCTGCATCGCGCTCGGCGGCAACATTTACTTCCTCGCCAAGATCGGTGCGACCGACGGCAAGAGCTTTCAGCAGATGGCCGGGAGCATGACCGGCATGAGCGAGGAACAGTACCGCGACATGATGGTCAGCGGCGGCCGCTCCATCGAAGGCAACCGCTACATTGGGGAGAAGAAGTAATGGCCCGTATCTCAGCGAGCGTCTACACCTCGCACGTGCCGGCCGTCGGCGCGGCGCTCGACCTTGGCAAGACCGCCGAGCCGTACTGGCAGCCGGTCTTCAAGGGCTACGATTTCTCCAGGCAGTGGCTGAAGGATCACAAGCCGGACGTCATCTTTCTCGTCTACAACGACCACGCCAACGCGTTCAGCCTCGAGATGATTCCGACCTTCGCGATCGGCACCGCGGCCGAATTCACGCCGGCCGACGAGGGCTGGGGTCCGCGTCCGGTGCCCAAGGTGATTGGCCATCCGAAGCTCGCGGCGCACATCGCGCAGTCGGTGATCCAGGACGATTTCGATCTGACCGTCGTCAACAAGATGGACGTCGACCACGGCCTCACCGTGCCGCTGAGCCTGATGTGCGGGCAGCCGCAGGCGTGGCCGTGCCCGGTGATTCCGTTTGCGGTCAATGTCGTGCAGTATCCGGCGCCCTCGGGCCGGCGCTGCTACATGCTCGGCAAGGCGATCCGCAAGGCCATCGAGTCCTACGACGAGCCGCTCAACGTGCAGATCTGGGGCACCGGCGGCATGAGCCACCAGTTGCAGGGGCCGCGCGCCGGGCTGATCAACAAGGAGTTCGACAAGGCCTTCCTCGATCGCCTGATCGCCGACCCCGAGGGGCTCTCCGCCATGCCGCATATCGATTACGTCCGCGAGGCCGGAAGTGAGGGCATCGAACTGGTGATGTGGTTGATTGCCCGTGGCGCCATGAGCGATGTCAATGGCGGCAAGCCGCCAACCGTCCGGCATCGCTTCTACCATGTGCCTGCCAGCAACACTGCCGTGGGCCATCTGATCTTGGAGAACAATTGACGTGACCAGGACGATCAAAGTGGCGCTCGCCGGCGCCGGCGCGTTCGGCATCAGGCACCTGGACGGCATCAAGAACATCGACGGCGTGGAGGTCGTGTCTCTGGTAGGCCGCAGGCTTGACGCGACCAGGGAAGTCGCCGCCAAATACGGCATCGCGCACGTCGCCACCGACCTCGCCGACAGCCTCGCGCTCAAGGAGGTCGATGCGGTGATCCTGTGCACGCCTACCCAGATGCATGCATCGCAATCCGTCGCATGCCTGAAGGCCGGCAAGCATGTGCAGGTCGAGATCCCGCTCGCCGATTCGTGGCGGGATGCGCAGGCCGTCGCCGACTTGCAGAGGCAGACCGGACTGGTTGCGATGTGCGGCCATACGCGCCGATTTAACCCCAGCCACCAGTGGGTGCATCGGAAGATTGTTGCCGGGGATTTCAGCATTCAGCAGATGGATGTGCAGACATTCTTCTTTCGCCGATCGAACATGAACGCACTCGGCCAACCCCGCAGCTGGACCGACCACCTGCTGTGGCACCACGCAGCGCACACGGTGGACCTGTTCGCCTACCAGACGCGCTCGCCAATCGTGAAGGCCAACGCGATCCAGGGGCCGATCCATCCGACGCTCGGGATCGCGATGGACATGTCGATCCAGCTCAAGGCAGCCAATGGCGCGATCTGCACGCTCAGTCTCTCGTTCAACAATGACGGGCCGCTCGGAACTTTCTTCCGCTACATCGGCGACACCGGCACTTACATCGCGCGATATGACGACCTCTTTAACGGCAAGGATGAGAAGATCGACGTTTCCGGGGTCGACGTGTCGATGAACGGAATCGAGCTGCAGGATCGCGAGTTCTTCGCCGCCATCCGCGAGGGCCGCGAGCCGAATGCGAGCGTCGCCCAGGTGCTGCCGTGCTATCAGGTGCTGCACCGGCTGGAGCAACAACTCAACGCCGATTGAAACGGAGCGCCACGCCCGGCATGGCGCGCCTATCACCCGCCGTCGCTGAGCCACGCTACGACGCGGCCATGCTGTTCGAGATCGAGAACGAAGAGGTCTGAACTCACCTAAGCGACCCTATGGACGTTGTCGCCGAAGCCGAAATATCCTCCGAAAACGATGCCGGGCACGACGCCTAATGCGGCAGGACATCGATCGCCTCTACTCTATCACCGCATGTTCCGGCGCCAGCTGCTGCTTGCGCAGCGCGACCTTGGTGGAGCCGATCATGATCGCCAGCGGTATCGCGCACAGCGTGAAGACCATCACCATCTGGTAGTCCTGCGAAAACGCGATGATTTGCGCCTGCAGGTTGACCATCACGTCCATCATGGCGCGCCCCTTGTCGGTGCTCATGTCGATCATGCCGCGCACGTCCGGCATCTGCATCGCATGGTTGAACGGATTGACGTGCTGCGACAGCACCGCGTAGGTCCGCCGCGACCCTTCCGTCAGCTGCGCGATGACGATGGAAATGCCGACCGAGCTGGCGACGTTGCGCATCAGGGTCAGCATCGAGGTGCCGTCGGTGCGCAGATGGTTGGGCAGCGTCAGGAACGCCACCGTGCTCAGCGGCACGAACACCAGTCCGAATCCGAAGCCCTGCACGATGCTCAGGGTGACGATCTCCTGAACGCCGGTCTGATCGGTCCAGCCGGTCATGTAGAACAGCGAAAGGCAGGTCAGGCTGAGACCGCTGATGATCAGCGTGCGCGCCTCGATATATCGCATCAACCGGCCGACCAGCATCATGGCGACGAAGGTGCCGCAGCCGCGGCTCGCCAGCAGCAGGCCCGCGGTGATGATGGGATAGCCGATCACGTTCTGCAGATACGGCGACGCCAGCGCCATGGTCGAGAACAGCACCAGGCCCATCACCGCCATGAACACGCAGCCGCCGACGAAGTTCCTGTCCTTGAAGATCGCAAACTGGATGAACGGCGTTGCGGTCGTGAACGAATGGGCGAAGAAATAGTAGAAGCCGACGATCGAAACGATGAACTCGGCGATAATTTCGTTGGATTCCGTCCAGCCGAGCTGTTCGCCGCGGTCGAGCGCAAGCTGCAAGGCGCCGATGCCGACCGCCAGCGCCGCGAATCCGAACCAGTCGAAGCGCAGATCGCGGTTTTTCCGGGTCTCGTCCATGAAGACCAGCAGGCCGAGCACGGTGAAGATGCCGAACGGCAGATTGACGAAGAACACCCAGTGCCACGAATAGGTTTCGGTCAACCAGGCGCCGAGCGACGGCCCCATGATCGGGCCCATCATCACGCCCATGCCCCAGATCGCCATCGCCTTGGGGCGCTCGTGCAGCGCATAGGAGTCGAGCATCACCGCCTGCGACAGCGGCACCAGCGCGGCGCCAAACACGCCCTGCAGCAGGCGGAACAGCACCATCTGGTTGATGTCCTGCGCCAGCCCGCACAGCACCGACGCAATCGTGAAGCCGCCGGAGCACAGGATGAAGATACGCTTGCGGCCGAAGCGGTTGGCGATCCACCCCACCGGCGCGGTCATGATCGCGGCGGCGACGATGTAGGAGGTCAGCACCCAGTTGATCTGGTCCTGCGACGCCGACAGGGTGCCCTGCATATAGGGCAGCGCGACATTGGCGATGGTGGTGTCCAGCGCCTGCATGATGGTCGCGGTCATGGCGCAGATCGTCACCATGTTCCGGCGCAGGCCGGGGACGGCAATGGGCGCCGCAGCCGACGTGGGCATGGTCGGCTAGTCCTTCGCCGCCGGCGCGAAGCCGAACAGGGCAGCGAGCGAACGGCGATGGCCGGTGTCGATCGAGGTGTAGGCGCTCATGCCGGCCTTCAGCTTCTGGACGTACTTGTCATTGCTGTCGAAATAGATCCGCACCGGCACCCGCTGCACCACCTTGACGAAGTTGCCGGTGGCGTTCTGCGGCGGCAGGATCGCGAATTGCGCGCCGGTGCCGGGGCTGAGCGAACCGATGGTGCCTTTGAAGACATGATCGGGAAATGCGTCGACGTCGATGGTGACCGATTGGCCCACCGCGACATAGGTGAAGTCCGATTCCTTCGGATTGGCGTCGACCCACGGCTTCGAGATATCGATGATGCTGAACACCGGCGTGCCGGCGGCGACGAAGCGGCCGAGTTGAATCTGATCGACCTGCGTCGCAACGCCAGCCATCGGCGCGCGCACGGTGGTCAGGTCGAGATTGCGCTGGGCGTCGTCGAGCGCGGCCTTGGCCTGCATGTAAGCCGGAAACTGTTCGAGCGGCAGCTCGGAGTTGCCGAGCAGCTGATTGAGGGCGGTCGAGCTCTGCTGCTTGACGATTTGCAGCTGGGCCTGCGCGGTGACCAGCGCGGTGCCGCTGTTGTCGAGATCGAGCTGCGACCCGGCTGAACTCTTGACCAGCGAGGATTTGCGCTCGACGTCGCGCTGTTTGAGCGCGATGCCGGCGTTGACGAGTTCGATCGTCTGCCCATAGAGCTTCACGTTGGCGACGAGGTTGTCGTGGCTGGTCTTGGCATCATCCAGCTTGGCGCGCGCCTGCGCCAGAGCGAATTGAAACGGTACCGGATCGATCTGGAACATGGTGTCGCCGGTCGAGACCGACTGGCCTTCCTTCACGGCGACGTTGATGATCTTGCCGGAAATGTCGGGCGTGATCAGAACCTTCTGCGCGCCGACATAGGCGTCGTCGGTGGTCACGTAACGGCCGCCGTTGAGATAGAAGGTCAGCCCGCCAGTCAGCGCCGCCAGCGGCAGCACGACGAGCAAAAGCACGCGACGGTAACGCCGCATGGCGGCCATCAATCGGCGGCGCGGCTCCGCGGCAATTTTCATCCTGGGCTTTGCCGGCGGATTGGCCTTCTGATCGGGCGGGAATTTCAGGACCGGATCAGCCATAGCGCTGCTCCTTCTTCGGAGGTTCACCGGCCGGATTCTGGATGGCGTTGCGCACGTTTTCCTTGATCGCTTCCAGTTGGGCGAGCAGCCGGTGCGCGTCGGCCGGATTGATGCCTTCGAGCGCGGTCGCCGTCAGTTCGGAGCGCAGCCCGCTCAATTTGCCGAGCAACGGACGCGCCGCCTTGCGCAGATAGAGGCGGTTGACGCGGCGGTCGGTATCGTCGCTGCGGCGTTCGATCCAGCCATTGTCGCAGAGACGATCGATCAGTCGCGTCAGCGTGATCGGCTGCATTTCCATCTGTTCGGCGAGTTCCGACTGCTTCAGGCCCTCGGTGCGTTCCACCTTGGCCAGCACCGCCCATTGCGCGCGGGTAATGCCGTAGCGCGCGGCCTGCTTGTCGGCATAGGCGCGCACCAGGCGCTGCAATTCGCCAAGCGTGAACAGGAAGTTCATATCCACGGAACCG
>Ga0097691_1000564_pt1 | contig 31554 bp, 23 predicted proteins | sample NGESurdeep072012_8_FD_72858 | JGI IMG/M metagenome (GOLD analysis project Ga0097691, IMG submission 72858) | Arctic peat soil microbial communities from Barrow, Alaska - NGEE Surface sample 210-1 deep-072012 | ecosystem: Environmental > Terrestrial > Soil > Wetlands > Peat ... | reverse complement strand
AAACGGCTTGTAGCGACATTGATCGCGCTTGCGTTTGCGGTGTGTTTATTGAGCTCGTTTGCCGCAGCGCAAATGACTTTGCAGCCGAGAGCGGAAGTGTTCGGTGGCTATTCGTGGTACCACCCGAACGGCTACGTTGACTGGGGCAAGGTCCCCGACATCGCTCACGGCTGGGATGCTTCCAGCACATTCTATTTCCCCAACGCACGTAACTTGGGCGTGGTGATTGATGGCAGTGGCCACTACAACAGCACGTATTCCAACGTCGGCTTTGGGTTGGCAGGATTGCAGTACAAATGGCACAATGATCAGTTCTCACCGTTCGTGCGGGTATTGGCCGGAGCGTCGCATATCAGCCCGGCAGGCCTGGACGCACAGTGGCGTCCGGTGGTTGGTGCGGGCGGCGGTTTCGACCTGACCCTGACACACTTGATCGACCTTCGCATCGCGCAGGCAGATTACCTCTACACCTACTATAATCCGGCGTTTTTCACCTATCAGACCCATAACTGGAACAGTGTCCGCTTATCGGCTGGTGTGGTGTTCAACCTCGGCAACTATTACACCGCTCCCGTGTCAGCAGCTTGCACGGCCACACCGACAACGCCCGTTTTTGCCGGCGAGCCCGTAACGGTATCAGCGACCGGTACAAACTTCATCCCCAAACACACCGTGACGTATGCCTGGACGGCTACGGGTGGCAAGCTTGCCAGCCCGAGCACCGCCAGCTCTAGCATCGATACGACGGGGTTGGCAGCTGGAAGTTATACCGCGAACGCGACCCTTTCCGATGCCAAAGAGAAGAAGAACAATTCGGCGAGTTGCTCGACAAGTTTCACGGTGAAGCCGTTCAATCCGCCGTCCGTAACCTGCTCGGCGAGTGTGACAACTGTGAAGTCGGGTGAGACAGCCACCATCACGGCGAATGCGACCAGCCCGGATGGCGCTCAGATCACCAACTATGCCTATACAACTTCGGCTGGCAAGATCACTGGCAACGGGACCTCGGCGACTCTCGACACGACGGGTCTGCCTGGTTCGACGGTCAGTGTGACGGTCACCGCGACCGATTCGCATGGTCTGTCCGCTAGCTGCACCGCTTCGGTGGGTGTGGTTGAGCAAATTAAGTGCGTCAGCATCGAGGATTGGGGCGAGTGTACCTTCGAGAAGAACCCCAAGAAACCGTGGCGCGTGGACAACGATTGCAAGGACACGCTCGACAAACTGTCTCTCCGTCTGCAACAGATGCCTACCGGCAAGGTGGAAATCGTTGGCTACACGGACGAGAAGGAATCGGTCGAAGTCCAGCAGTTGGGTGCGCAGCGCTCCGTCAACGTGAAGTACTACCTGACTACGGATGGTCCGACCAAGTCTGACCCGAGCCGTATCGAGTCTCGCGAGGGCGGGACCAAGGGTAAGGCGACTCACTTCTTCTATCTGCCAGACGGTGCCCTGTGCTCCGGCCAGGCAGTTGAAGGAACGCCGGTTGACGAAACCAAGGTGCAAGGACAGTCGCGTACGGCGCCTGCCCCTGCGAAGAAGCACAAGGCGAAAGCCAAGCCTGCGGCGCCTCCAGCGCAGTAGCTGAAGTGCTGTCGTTCGACTCAAGCCGGTGGGAGGGAAACCTCTCACCGGCTTTTTCCTGATGCCTCCAAGCATCGGAGCTTTCGGCGACGAAGGGATGGATTAGCGGTAGGTCCCAGCGGATCGAGGTGCCAGACATTCGTTTGGCGGGTTGCGCGGGTGACTCCTCTCGATTGAGTTGTTTCCGCCGTGAGGTTTTTTCGTGGTTCACGCCGCCCGCAGAAACAAGCATTGGTGTTGCTACTGTGCGCAGTGGACTGCGGGCGAATATGATTAAAGTGCTGAAAGTTCAGTTCATGAATTGCCAAAGGGAGATGTAGTCGTGGGTATGCGGAACTTGGTTGGTAGGGTTGCGAAACTGATACTCGGGTTCGCCCTGTTGATGGCGCTGACTTCTGTAACTGCGTTGGCTTCGGATTGGCAGTTGATTGGTCCCGATGGCGGCAACGTGCGCTGCTTGTCGTATGACCCGAGCGATCCAAACCGGATCCTCTTAGGAACCAGCGCGGGACAGTTGTTCATCTCCCGCGACGGCGGCGGTTCCTGGGTGCCATTCGCGCACTTGGGGTCAGGCGATGACCTGGTGATCGACCACATCGTATTCGATCCGACCAATCCCCAGGTAATCTATACGGCAGGATGGGGCCTTTACCACGACGACGAAGGCGATGTTTTCCGCTCTGATGACGGGGGCGCCACCTGGCGGGCCCTGGAAGCCGTACACGGCAAGTCAATTCGCGCTTTGGCGATGGCGCCAAGCGATCACAACACACTGGTAATCGGTGCGCTGGATGGAGTGTTTCGGTCCACGGACGGCGGGGTAAGTTGGGAGAAGATGTCTCCGGAGAACCCCGAGATTCTGGAAAACCACGCTTCGATGAAGAATTTCGTATCGGTGGCGATCGACCCGCGGAACCCTGACATCGTGTATGCCGGAACCCGCCACCTGCCATGGAAGACTTCCGACGGCGGGAAGTCCTGGCACAATTTGAAAGACGGCATTCTGGATGATTCCGACGTGTTCAGCATCATTGTGGATCCCCGAACGCCAGCGAGGGTCTATGCAAGTGCGTGCTCCGGAATCTATAAGAGCGACAATGCCGGCGATTTGTTTCATCGAGTTCAGGGATTGCCTCACTCCGCTATTCGCACCAGGGTGCTGAAGCAGGACCCGCAAAGATCCTCCATCGTTTATGCGGGCACCACGGGCGGGATGTGGAAGACCTTGGATGGCGGCGCCAAATGGACGCTGGTAACCTCTGCCGACGTAGTTGTGAACGATGTCATGATCGATCCCCGGAATCCGGAGCGCGTGCTGATCGCCACGGACCGTGGAGGGGTGCTGGCAAGCAACGATGGCTTTGCCAAGTATCAGTCGTCGAACCGCGGCTTTTCGCATCGCATGGTGGGAGCGGTGATCACCGACCGTAAGGAACCTAACCGCCTCTACGTGGGCATCGTCAATGACAAGTTGAACGGTGGGTTATTTGTCACCGACGACGTAGGAAAGTCATGGCAACAGGCGAGCAAGGGTCTGGGTGACCGCGATGTGCTCAGCCTGGAACAAGCTGAGAATGGAGCCATCTTCGCCGGCACCAACCATGGCATTTTCTATCTGTCTTCGTTGAGTGGTACCTGGCTGCCGGCCTCGATGATTCGGGGACCGGTGCCTGAGTGGCAGCCGAAACCTGAGCCAGCTCCCGCACCGGTAGTTCAGAAGGCGGGGAAGTCAAAGACCGCAAACGCTGCCGCCCGTAAGGCACAGGCAGCGGCGAAGAAGAAGGAACCGATCGAGGTCCCGATCCCCATCGCAATCGCGCCGCGGGTGCGTTCGATCGAGATCACGGAAAAGGCATGGTACGCGGCCACCAACGACGGATTGTTCATCAGCGTGGACGGCGGCAAGAAGTGGTACGGTACACCGGTCGAAGGGGAAAGCGACTTCGTGGCAGCGAACGAGTATCTCGACGGAACCATAACGCTTGCCAGTATCAAGCGGGCACTCCTTTCGCGGGATGCGGGCCGGACTTGGTCGGAGGTTGCAGTGCCGTCCTACGTCACGGGCATCTACAACTTCACCATCGCTCCGGATTCGACGTTTTGGCTGGGGACGAGGGAAGGCGGGTTGCATTCCACCGATGGCGGCAAGGACTGGAACCACGTCATGGGGGGACTGCCACCGAGTTATGTGTTGGGCGTCAGGTACGACGCCAAGGCGCGTCGTTTGCTGGCCACGGCCATGAATTCGCGCGGCGTGTTCGAAAGCGTGGACGGCGGCAAGATTTGGCACCAAACCCCCGAAGCCAACTTTTCGATTCGCACAGCCATGGGGTACCAGGACCTGATCCTCGCAACTTCCTGGCATAACGGACTGCTGCTGCAGCGTGGCGACAGCAACGCCCGGCTGCCTGACGCTCCGGTTGCCGTGGGAAGCGTGGCGGCCAAAAGCCAGCAGTAGAGTCGAGTTGGCTAGGCGAAGGAATCGGGAGGCATTCAGCCTCCCGTTTTTTTGGCTAGAGGACAAGATGACGCAGTTCGGTCATGCTTGAATGGGTTACTCTCTGGTGCCGCGTTTCCTCTCCCGCATCGGGAATAGCGAACGAAACGATCCCACTGCGGGAATCGGTTTTAAGAACCACATAACACGCCACATGCGTGAGATTCGGTCTCCGGAGCCTCCCATTTTGGAACTCAGCGCGGACAAGTGTCCGCGCGAAGTGTCCTATGCGGAGTTTGCAGCTGATTGAAAAGGCATGGCTTGTTGACCAGGGTCGGTTTGGCATCGGGGTTGCATTGAGAGTATGCGTACGAGCGTAGAACTTCAGGCGATATAAAGCTATGAATACAATTCAAGATACGGATCGGGACAACGAGGCTGGGTTGAAGAACGCCAATGCGACAGACGACGACTGCGGCCCAAGCGTGGATCCTTGCAAAGGTAAGGGCGGCGGTTGCGCCGAGATTCTGCATGGTTTGAACAACGTCCTAGCCAGCATGTTGCTGAATGCACAGGTGATGGAATGGAAGCTGCCATCCTACAGCCGCTCCAAGCGATATCTGCATGAAATCGAGCGAAATGCGCAGCGCGGCGGTGAACTAGTGAAACGGCTGCTGGAACAATTGGAAGTCGACCGCCGCGGTTCGCTATGCTCCCGCCGAACGCACACGGAGATCGTGTCCGGGAATGGGGCCAGCGGTACGGTGGCGGCGCAGGAGCAGGGAGGCCCCAGTCAGGTGGCGGAACTGCCGGCGAGATCAACAGGCCACACGGCTGTGGTTTTTTTGGCACACCACAAAAAGGCGCCTCACACGATAGTGTGATCCCTGCACTAGTAACAGTTTCCCAAAAAGGGACAATGGTCATACAGACGGCGCACGACTACTTCGAAAATCCAAGCCGTTTGGAAGAGGGCCTGGCCGTGCTTACTGCAGAAACAGTTCCAGCAGTCGAACAGATCGCCGATACGAATCTCCTCAATCTGCTCATCGTTGACGACGAACGCTCGGTGCGCGAGTCATGTAAAGAAGTCGCCATGGCATTGGGGTTCAACACCCAGGTAGCGGACTCTCCCGAGCACAGCTATCGAGTGCTAGATACCACAAACGTGGATGTCGTGTTACTGGATCTTCGACTTCCGGGTACGAATGGCATGGAAGTGCTGCATGAAATTAAGAGGCGCCGTCCGGAGACGGTGGTAATCATCATGACTGGGTTTGCGTCGGTGCAGTCGGCGGTGCAAGCCATGAAATCTGGCGCCTATGATTATGTTACGAAGCCGTTCAGCTTTGACGAACTCCGCCTGGTGCTGGATCGAGTAACCGCGCATCTGAAACTGGCCACGGAAAATCGGCTGCTGCGTGAGCAGGTAAAATCGAAACATGGGTTTGGAGCGATGGTCGGGCAGGCTCCGGAAATGGACAAACTATACCGCATCATCGCCAAGGCCGCGCACAGCACCCATCCCGTGCTTATTCTTGGCGAGAGTGGCACCGGCAAGGAACTGGTGGCCCGCTCGATCCATTACTCAGGGTCATTTCGTGACCGGCCGTTCATCGCGGTTGACTGCGGTTCCCTGGTGCCGACGCTGATCGAGAGTGAACTGTTCGGCTACGTCAAGGGAGCATTTACCGGGGCGGTCCGGGCCAAGGACGGGCTTATGGCGGCAGCCGAGGGTGGGACAGTGTTTCTCGACGAAGTCGGCGAGTTACCCGTGGATTTGCAATCGAAACTCCTGCGGGCCCTGCAGGAGAAAGAAATCCGGCCCGTGGGTGGGACGCGATCCATACCCATCAATGTGCGCATCCTGGCGGCCACCAACTGCGATCTCGAAGCCGCGGTGCAGGACGGCACGTTCCGCCGCGATCTGTACTTCCGGCTTAACGTGCTCACGTTGCGAGTGCCTCCGCTGCGTGAACGCAAACAGGACATACCACTGCTGGCGGGACACATTTTGGAACGCGTGGCCCGCACCACTGGGGTGCAGCGCAATATCAGCGATGACGCCCTCAAACTGATGCTCAACTACGAATGGCCGGGGAACGTGCGCGAATTGGAGAACTGTTTGGAACGGGCGTGCGCGCTGACCTCGGGCCCCACCATCCACATTGCTGACTTGCCAACGGCGCTGCAAAACTTTCACACCCATGCGCCGGTTGTGCCGGTGAGCCTGGAGTCGACCGGCATAGCGCCTCTGGCAGACCTGGAGAAGCGGGCGATCCTGCACGCTATTACCATTCTGAACGGAGACAAGCTGGAAGCAGCCCGGCAGCTTGGCATTGGCAAGACGACTCTGTATCGCAAACTGAAGGAATACGGCTCGGTGGTGTAATCACCGGGCCGGGTCCTTTTTCCAGTCAACCTGCAAATGTGCGGGGCCGGTGAAGTGTGCCTCGATCTGCTGACGGGAGTGGTTCCATGGTGATACTGGTAACGACCTCGCCTCGTGCAAAGGAATGCGCTGCGGCAATCGAACAGGCAACCCATCAAAAGACGCAAATCGCGACCTCGCTGGCGCGGGCGGTGGAGTGCCTTCAAAGTCACGACTACGAGGCCCTGGTGCTCGACGAGTCGTTCAACCACGCAGAGATTGGAGGAGTTGATCTGTTGCTCAACCATGCGGGGTTGGCGATGCCGATCTACGTCAATCTGGCACTGCACGGTACGGAAAGGGTGACACGGGAAGTACACAACGGTATCCTCCGTTTTGGCCGGGAGAAAGTGGCCGCCATGCGGTCGGCGGAGAATGTGCTGCGCAACCTGCTACGAGGAGAAGTCACCGCCATACTGCTAAATTCCGAATTGGCATTGCGAGAGCCATCGCTCTCCGAGAAGATTGCCGAGAGAATCCAAGCCATGCACGACCTCGCCGAGACGATGCGTCTCAAGCTGGAGGGCACTCCGATTGAGGCGTTTGCAGAGCACGCGCACCTGGCGGCTACGGCAACTCACGAACCGAGGCTCAGAACGCACTAGCGCAATTAACTCGTCGGGGGGCGCAACCGAAGTGGAGCGGCGGTGTCGGACGCGGACATGGGCTCTTTTCGCTAAGACGCTGCCCAACGCCTCGCCACAGCGCCGTATTACCCTCAGCGGCGATCACAGCAATTTGAACGCTGTTACCGTGCAGAATTAAACTTCAGCTCGGCGCGGCAATGCCAATCGGATTAATGGTGCAAATGACAGCGACGATTATTCCGTGCGCAGCGCTCTCATGGGCTCTACTGAAGCTGCCCGCCTGGCCGGCAACGCAGCCGAGAGCAGTGCAACCACGGCGACCAGCAGCGTGCCAGCCAACAGACTTAGCGGGTCGAAGGAACTCACCCCATACAGTTGGCTGCGAACCATTCTCGCGAACAGTAGCGCGAGTGGCAGGGTGAGAGCGATACTGATGCCTGCGAGCCACAATACATCGACCAGCACCATGCGAACGACGCTCATGCGCTGGGCCCCCATGGCCATGCGGATGCCGATCTCCCGGGTGCGCTGGGCGGTGGTGTACGCCAGTACGCCATAGAGACCGATGGCCGCCAGCAAGGTGGCAAGAGTGGCGAAGACCACGGCCAGCAACGTGATCAGCCGGTCGTTCATGAGGTTGTCGGCGATCTGCTCGTCCATGGTTCGCATCGTGTCGAGCACCAGCTTGGAATCGAGATTCTGCAGGGCAGAACGAATGGTAGCTTCGGCTGCTTCCGGCGATTGTCCGGTGCGCAGGTAGTACTGCAAGACTCCGCGGTTCTCGTTCTGGAAAAATGGTGAATAGATCGTGCGGCGAATTTCACCGCGCACGCCGATATGTTTGGCATCCCGAACGATGCCGATAATCTGAACATCAAGTTTGGTGTCGGGACCCTGCCCGTGTCCGATGACGTGGCCAATGGCCCGTTGTGGGTCGCCAAAATACTTGCGGGCAAAAGTAGCATTCACAATGGCAACGTTCGGTTGGCCAACCACGTCTTGATCGGTGAAGGACCTTCCGGCCAACAGAGGCAACTGCAGTGCAGCGAAGTAGCCGGGGGTCACGGATGGCGCTTCCATGTTCATGTCTTCGTCGTCTTTAGCGTCGTAGCCGGCGATGGAGAAATTGCTGCCGATATCGTCATCCGACAACTCGGGATCGTCGGTGCCACCAACGGATCGAACCCCGGGGAGTGCGGCAAGTGTTTCGAGAAGCCGCTGGTGCAACGGGTTCACTTGATCCTGGTGATACCCGGCCATCTGCGGATTGATGCCGAAGGTTACAAGGTGATTGGTGACGAATCCTACATCCTGCGATTCCAGGTTGTGGAGCGTGCGCACGAAAAGACCCGCGCCGACAACCAGCAGCAGGCTTAACCCAATCTGGAGGCCGACTGTCATGCGGCGGAAGAGCAGCGGCGAAGCGCCGGAGGTCCCACTTTGCTGTTTCAGCGACGTCACCAGGTCAGGCTTCAGGAAGCGCAATACAGGCGCAAGGCTGAATATAACGCTGGCAGCAAACGCCATCAGGAAGTTGAACAACAGAACCCGCAGATCGACGCTGGTGTTGAACGGAAATTGCGAGACATCGCCCACTACCACCGTGCGGACCAATGCCCGGGTAGCCAGCGGAGCGACAATCAGGCCAACGATGCCGCCCAGGGTCCCCAGCAACAAGCCTTCGGTCAGTAACTGGCGAACGATCTGCCATCGGCTCGCACCCATCGCATAGCGTATCGACATTTCCCGTGCGAGACCCGAGGCGCGCACCAGCAGCAAACTGGAGATATTCACGCACGCCATCAGAACTACCAGTCCCACCATGCCCATAACGATCAGCAGAGGCTCTCCGATCTGATCGCGAATTGGGGAGAAGCCTTTGGAGGAATCCAGTACTGTCAGGTGCGCCTTATCGAAGAATCTCTGGCGGAAGTTCGCCGAGGTACTCTTAAACAGGGGGAACTCTTCCGCGCGAAGCGCATTCCAGAGTGGGTTGATTCCGGCTTCCGCCGCAGCGGCAGTTTCCCCTGGTTTGAGGCGGGCTACCAACGTAAGCCAGCGCGACTTGTGATCGTCGAGGACTTTGTAGCGCGGCTGAATCACCGGTTGCGCCATAATCGGCACGAAGATCTTGGGGGTTTGGCCCGCTACCACGCTGTGAAATCCTGGATCGGCGACTCCAATGATTGTGAATGGCTGGGCGTTGATCAGCAGCGTTTGGTTGACCACGCGAGGATCGGAACCGAACTTGGTTTTCCAGTAGTTGAAACTCAGAAACACAATCGGAGCGCTGTTGGGAACATCGTCGGAAGGCAGGATCACACGGCCGATCGCTGGCCGCACCCCGAGCACCTGGAAGTAGTTTCCAGAAACCATCTCACAGGTGGCGAGATCCGGGGCGTTGTTCCACTGCACTCCAGCCTGGCACTGGTCGCTGGCCAGCATTCCATCAAACACACTGTTCTTGTCGCGAAGGTCGCGATACATCGGTTCGGAGAAGTAGTCCTTATCGTCGCCGCCGTACGACTCGACGTGTCCGGGGCTCGCGCCCGCGAAGCGCAAGCGAACGAGTTGCTCGGGATGAGAAACCGGCAGACGCCGCAGGAGCGCCTGGTCCAAGAGCGTGAAGACGGCAGTATTCGCGCCGATGCCTAAGGCCAGCGTGAGCACAGCCACGATGGAGAACCCAGGCGCCTTGCGCATCTGGCGCAGGCCCAAACGAATTTCGTGCAGGATCGTTCCCATAATTTCCTCGGCTCCCGGTCAAGCTGGTTATTCGGTTCGCAGCGCCTTCATGGGCTCAATGGAAGCCGCCCGGCAGGCCGGCAGATAACTTGCGAGCAGGACGGTGGCCGTCAGCACAGCGATGGCGGCCAGCCACGGGACAAAGTCCACTACGCTGACTTTGAACAGCAGGCTGGAGAAAATTCGACCGAGCACAATGGCGGCCACGAATCCACTGGCCAGTCCGATCACCGCAAGGCGCAGGCCCTGCAGCAAAACCATTCCAAGCACTTTACCGCGCTGCGCTCCGAGCGCCATTCGCACGCCCAACTCGCGAGTGCGCAGGCGCACCGAGTAGCTAATGACGCCGTAGAGTCCCAGCGCCGCCAGCAGTAAAGCCAAACCGGCAAAAGTAGTGAGCAGGATTACCACAAAGCGGCGCCCGATCAGCGACTCGTTCACTCGCTGCTCCATGGTTTTGACATCGTAAAGCGCAATACTGGAATCATTTGCATGTACGGCAGCGCCGAGATCCGTGATGAGGTTGTCGGCCCCTCGGGAGCTCCGCACTACAACCGACGCCATCGGAGACGGCGCCTGCGACAGCGGCAGATAGTAGAAGCCTTCGTTGGTGTCGGACTCCAGAGACGATGCGCGGGCGTGCGCGGCGACCCCGACGATTGTGATCCAAGGTCCTTTGTCTCGATCGTCCAGTCCGATCTGCTGGCCGATCGGATCCTGACCGGGCCAGTATTGTTTCGCAAGGACGGTGTCAATGATGGCAACAAGCTGCGTGCCGCGGCGATCTTCGTCGGTAAACTCGCGTCCCTGCAGCAGGGAAATGCGCATCGTCGAAAAGTATCCGGGCGAGATCTGGCGGATGTTGCCATGCGGCCCGGGATCGTTAGGACCTGCCGGACGGCCATGAATGAAGAAGCTCGCCATGCCGCCATCATTGCTGAACGGCAGATTATCGACGAGTGCTGAGCTTGTAACGCCGGGGAGATTCCGCAACCGCTCCTGTACCGAGGTCAGAAATGCCGCCTGCTTTTCATCGTTGTCATAGACCGTCCGAGGCAGCGAGAAACGAGCCGACAGCAAGCCGGACGGTTGAAACCCGGTTTCGATGCGTTCCAGCACTCGCAGGCTGCTAAGCAACAATCCGGCGCCTGCCAACAGTAGCAGCGACAGCGCGATTTGCGTCACCACCAGCGTGGAACGCGCATGCTGCCTGACTCTCCCTGTCGTGCCCGAACGGCCTGACTCCTGCAGCGCGTTGAACCATCCCGGTTGGGTTCGCTGCCATGCTGGAACCACACCGCACAACAACGAGCAAACGATGGCGATGCCGGTGACGTACAGCACTACCGGCCCACGGAAAGACACCTCGAGTTGTCCGCCCAACATTGCGGGCAATCCACGCACCAGCAACGGCGCTACTGCGAAAGCGATCAAGAACCCTAACGCCACTCCGGCAACCGTCAAGACGATGCTCTCTATCAAGGCCTGGCGCAGGAGATCGAAGCGGGACGCTCCCAGTGCCACCCGTACCGCGAGTTCCCGCTGCTTGGCCGACGCCCGCGCCATCTGCAGTCCGGCGATATTGGCGCAGGCGATCAACAGCACCATCGCCACGGCAGCGAGCAGCACGGTGAGAGGTTTGCGCAAATCGCCGCCAATGTACTCGGCCAACGGTAGCGAAAACATTCCCCATCCGCTCGCCTTGCTAAAGCTGTTGTCGCCTTCCGATGCTATGTTCTGCAGGACTTTTTGATCCAGGTAGGCGTTCGCCTGCTGGATCGTGACGCCCGGCTTGAGGCGCGCGACGGCAAATAGATTTTCGTTGTGGCGATATTTCGGATCGTGATATCGGGCTGGAGGGAGTGCGAGTGGTACCCAGATCTCCATGGCGTTCGGCCAATTGAACTCCGGACCCATGACGCCGACGACTCGAAATTGCTGCTCGTTCAAAGTTAACGTTTGGCCGACAATATTCGGATTTCCGCCCAGCCGCTGTTTCCACATCCGATACGACAGCACCACCTCCTGGGCCGCGCCGGGCTGGTCTTCTTCTGGAGTGAAAAGCCGGCCAAGGATTGGATGCGCTTCGAACACATCAAAGAAGCCGGAGGACACCTTGGCCCCGAGCAGCAGCTCAGGATTCGCATTGTCACGGCTGAAGTTGAAGGTGGTGTCGTCCATCAAACCGGATGAGGCGAATATATTTTTGCCTTCGGCGGCATCGCCGAAGTCGGGAGCGGAGAAGGGAATGCTTTGCAGGTCGGGCATTGCGGTATAGCGCGCCCGCAGTGCCACGAGGCTAGCGGCATGGGGAATGCCGCTGGGATTCAAGAGGACGGCATTGGTGACAGAGAAGACGGCTATGTTGGCGCCAATGCCAAGGGCGAGGGTGATTACTGACACCAAAGCGAATCCTGGCGACTTCGCGAGTTGCCGGATGGCGTAACGGACTTCGTGCGCGATCGAATGCACGTCGAATCTCCTCAAACTTCTCCGATCTCAGTCTCAACATCTGCTGGACGCCATGAGCACGGGAGCAATCCCGAGGACTGTAGGTGCACGGGTGTCGCCACTCCCAGAATCAAGTCTTTCAGTTACTTACGAGCCATCCACGAGAGAGGTTGTCCGCAGGTGCAACCTTGTGTCCGGTTCCGGACAGGGAACTGCCAACTCCGAACTCCGCTACAATGAAAATGCGGCGCAGTGCGCCGAGTATCTGGGAGGAAGTTAATGGCGCAAGTAAAGATTACGGTTCGTCGAAATGGTCCGTTCCGGGTGGAAGCCCCTGAGGGGTCAGTTGAACTTATTGATGCTGATGGCAATCCGTATGACCTGACCGGGAAGCCGGCGTTCTCATTGTGTCGCTGTGGAGGTTCGGTGAATAAGCCGTTTTGCGACGGTACCCACTCGAAAATTGGTTTCCAGGCGGCAGAGGCAGCCGTGAAGAAGATTGACGAAGCAGCGCCGGAACCACCGAAGAGTTAACCAGTTACGAGTTTCAAGAGACCGGGACTGCAGCGCGCAGTCCCGGTTTATTTTGTTTTGGTCTTGACGTGACGGTGCGGTCAGCCAACTCACCTAGTGCACGGTTTTCGTTTTGCGCGACATGTAGTCCATCAGCAGATACTGTCCGAGGGTGTATGGCGTGGTGAAGTAGGCTTTGCCGCGGCACATTTCCGTGACCTTCTGGACGAACTGCACTAGTCCATAATCAGACGCCAGCATGAACGTGTTGATCAGGATGCCAGAACGCTTGCACTTGGAGACTTCCTGCAGCGTCTCGCTCACGACCATGGGGTCCAGTCCGAAAGCGTTCTTGTAGATGCGCCCGTCCTCGAGGGTGAGCGCCGAAGGCTTGCCGTCGGTAATCATGACAATCTGCTTCATATCCTTGCGCTGGCGCTGCAGAATGCGCTGTGCCATGCGCAGCCCCTCGCGGGTGTTGGTGTAATACGGACCTACCTGGACGCGCGCCAACTGCGACAACGGTACTTCTTCCGCGGAATCATGAAACAGCACTAGAGAGAGAGAGTCGCCCGGATACTGGGTGCGAATTAAGTGCGAGAGCGCCATCGCGACCTTCTTGGCTGGCGTAAAGCGATCTTCTCCGTACAGGATCATAGAGTGCGAGCAGTCCAGCATGAGCACGGTCGCACACGAGGACTGATACTCGCATTGGTGGACCTGCAGATCGCTGTACTCGATGTTCAGCGGAAGATGCAGCCCTTCACGCTGGATGGCATTCGAAAGCGTCGCGGTAATGTCGAGGTTGAGCGTGTCGCCGAATTCGTAGGTCTTCGACGCTCCACTGGCTTCGATTCCCGTGGCAGTGTCGCGGGTGTCGTGACGCCCGAAGCTCGATTTCCCAAGTGAACCCAGCAGGTCGCGCAGAGCGCGGAACCCCAGGAAATCCAGGCTTTTGTCAGTGACCTCAAAGCGGGTTTGGGCTTGGGATTCACCGGCCTTCCCGTCAACCGTCGAGGGGCGGGATGGATCATGCGGCTGATCGATGCTGATGTAGTCTTCCTGTTCCATGCGATCGATGAACTGCTCGATGAGTTGCTCCAACTGCTCGGCGCTCATGGACTCGATCTGCTCACGCAGTTGCTGATCGAGCATGTCGCTGTTCATCAGCGCATCGGCGATGGCGTTGCGAAGGTCTTCCAGCGTCTGCTCGGCGGCGTTCTGGTCGTAGTAATCCATGTACTGCCGCTGAAACCCGCTCTGCAGCAGATGGTCGGAGAGCGCCGCGAGCAGGTCTTCCATGCTCATCTCCGATGCGGGTTCGGGAACGTATTTCTTGTACTTTACGAATTTCATGAGGCTTGAATTAGCTTCTAGTTGTACGGCCTGCGCTGGCGGCGGAAATCGCGTTCTTCGTCTTCGTCCCGCACATTCTGTTTTTCGCGACGAGGCTGTTTCTCGCCGGCGGTGAACACACGCTCCTCGCTGCGGCCGATGCGCTTGTGTGCATACAGACCTTCGAGGATGAATTCGGCGGCTGAAACAAGCATTTCGGAGGGCTCTTTGCCGCTGAGTCCCAGCGCGCTGAGCTTGTCGAGCAAACCCTGAATTCCACGCAGCTTATGCAGCATCTCCTGCGCACTGGCTGAATCGCGCAACTGGATTTCGCCGCCCAGATCAAACCACTGCACCACCTGGTTCATGTTGTTGTTGCCGTGAAAATAGTGATCGTAGGTGCGGACAACCGCCGCGCGGATAATGTCGCGGGCGACATAGTCGGCACCCTTCAGCTCACCTTCGTACTCCAGTTCGAGTTTGCCGGTGATCGCTGGCATGGCGGCGTAAATGTCGCCTACGCGGGGGACCACCAGCTTTTCGCCGGAGCGGATGGCGCGCCTCTCAGCATTTGAGATCACGTTTTCCATGGCGCTGATGGGCAGGCGCTGGCTCACTCCCGAGCGCTTGTCGACGCGTTTGTCTTCGCGAGCGACGAAGGCGGTGTGCTCGATCACTTCCCGGATGAAATCGGGGATCTGCAACTGATGTCCATCGCGTTCGATCCAGGCTTCCTGGTCGGTGATCGCAATGCCTTCCTCAACGGTGGCGGGATAATGCGTACGGATCTCGGAACCGATACGGTCCTTCAGAGGAGTCACGATCTTGCCGCGCGCCGTGTAGTCTTCGGGATTGGCGGTGAACACCAGGGCAACATCGAGGGGCAGCCGCACCGGATAGCCCTTAATCTGCACGTCGCCTTCCTGCATGATGTTGAAAAGCCCGACTTGGATTTTCCCGGCCAGGTCGGGGAGTTCGTTGACCGCAAAGATCCCGCGGTTGGCACGTGGCAGCAAGCCGTAGTGCACGGTCAGCTCACTCCCCAATTCGTGACCGCCTTTGGCAGCCTTGATCGGATCGATGTCTCCGATGAGGTCGGCAATGGTTACGTCAGGCGTGGCGAGCTTTTCGACGTAGCGCTCGCCCGGTGTGAGGTAGGCGATGCGCGCTCCCTCGGGATCATTCGCGAGCAGGTGCTTGCACCGAGGGCAGAGCGGGGCGTAGGGGTTGTCGTGAATCTCACAGCCCGCTAAATACGGTGCCTCGGGATCGAGCAGAGTGGTCAGCGCGCGCAGGATGCGACTCTTCGCCTGACCCCGCAGGCCCAACAGAATGAAGTTGTGGCGAGACAGGACAGCATTCACGATCTGCGGGACGACAGTGTCGTCATACCCAACGATACCGGGAAACACAGGGCCGTCCGCACGCAGCCGGACCATGAGGTTGTCGCGCAGCTCATCTTTGACGCGGCGAGTGCTCACGCGTTCTTCTGAGAATTGAGGATTGTGACGAAGCTCGCCGAGGGTCTGAGGAAGCTTACTCAAGGCTGGGATACCTCCAGGGTCACGACCGCCAACCCACGTGGCGGAACGATTCTTCGTATTCTACGCCAGCAACGGCAGTGTCCCTGTCCGAAACATCGACAGACCATTAGTCGATTTCGCATCTTGAGTAACTGATGATGTGCTGACAGCGTAAGTTGCCGGATTCGAGGCGATATTCGCTTCGATCACCGACGGAATCGAGCGAGATGGAAATAGTCCTAGGACCGAGTGAAAGAGCGGTTGACGGCTTTTCAGTCGCCAGTCGTCCGCCGGGATCCGCCAATTTCGCGCGGGAAGGGTGCAAACTCATTCTCGATCGTGGAAGCGCTCTTCTGTGACTCGTTGGATGGAAGCAAGCCAGCCGCGCTCGGGTCAACTGAGCGGACATGCAAGTCACGCTGCGGGAAGGGTATTTCGATACCTGCGTGGTCCAATAGCTGCATGACGGCCAGTGCCACTTCGCTTTTGATCTTGACCCCATTGTTCTCCTGCATGACCCAGAACTGGAGTTCAAAATCTAATGAACTGTCGCCGAATGCTTTGAACAGCACCACCGGTTCCGGCTTCGTCAAAACATACTCATGCTTCGTGGCGGCTTCCAAAAGGAGTTGCATTACGATCTTCGCATCAGAGCCATAGGCAACTCCGACGGGAAGATCCAGCCGTCGCTGTGACTCGGTAAGTGTCCAATTGATGACCTTGCTTGAAATGAAGTTAGCGTTGGGGATGATAACTTCCGCCCCCTGGAACGTCTGAACCGTACTGGATCGGACACCAATTCGCGTGACTTTACCGGTCGTGCCGTCGATCTCAAGAACGTCATCGATGTGGATCGGCCGCTCAATTTGCAGGATCAAGCCAGAAACGAAATTGTTGATGATGTTCTGCAGGCCAAAGCCGAAACCGACGCCGATCGCGCCGGTGAGGACAGTGAACTTATTCAGTTCTACGCCACCCACGTTAACCGCGGAGAGAAACACCATCAACAGAACTACGTAGTAGAGCGTCGATGAAATCAACTCGGGGAGGCCGCGGGACAACTGAAAGCGTTTGAGGATTTCCTCGCGAAGCCCAAAACGAATCGCAGTAGCGACGAAATAGCCAACGAGCAAGATAAGAAAGAAACCGAGAACGCTGCCGAGCGTGATAGGGGCCGCGCTTCCCGCAATGTGAAAGTCGAGTAAACGGCTAACGGCGTCACTGAACGATTCGCTGAGGCTAAGTAAATCGAGCGTCGCTGTCAGCCAGATGAAAACGCCAGCCCATGCCACGAGGCGGGGCACCCAGCGAGTGATCGGCTGGCGATGCAGTCGTACCGCCGCGATCCTCTCGGCAGCGGGGGTAGCGACGGCCGCCAAGAACAGCACCGTGAAAACTCGAAGGGCAGTGAACCCGCTAATGGCAATGAACGCGCTGTAGAGGCACGCCGCTGCAAGAAACTGCGCCAGCCTCACGTATCCAAACAAGTTGGCGACAATGGATATTCCCAATGCCGCCACCGCAACCCATATACCCAAGAGTACCAACCGGCATACGAAGCTTTCGCCTTTCGCGCGGGCGGCACTTATAGGCGGCAGGATATATGCGAAGAAAACGAACAATACGGTGTTCGCGAAAAAGTGCAACTCCCGCTTATACATTGGATTCAGCGGAATCAAATTGATTACGGCGTTAAATGCGGCGAAGCCGACCAGGGCGTAAAGCATTAGCTGGAACCGGCGTTCCAGAAAAGGCGGCAATAACATCAAGATCGGGATGAACGAAATCAGGATTACGATTCCAATCAGCGACATTGGAGCAGTTGGAACCATGAGATAGCCGAACATCAGGGGCGGAAGCAGGCCAAGCGCAAACCAGTGATGAAGGATTCGACGTACAGTTGGATCCAGATCGTGCTCAGGCTGCAGCGCTCGCGCCATAACAAACAGGCGATAGGCCAGAATCTCGGAGACAAGCAGAAGGAGGACAACAAAGAATAAAGCCCCAGCGTTTTCATGGAAAAACGCTTCAATGGCGATCCAACGATTGTTAACCGAGCCGAGGTTCCGGGAACTTTCTCCGATCTGGCGTCGCATAGCGATCCGCCACAATGGCAGGCTGTCTCGATCGATAAGGTGTCCCGTGAGTTGCTTGCGTGCCTGCGTCAGGCGATCGAGCACATCGCCGGCCATATCGACACCAGCGCTAGCCTGAATCTGCAAGGTCACGATCGTCTGCAGTTCATCTTTTGCCTGGGCGCGCAGTTTGCGGATGTCGTTTAAATTGTCGCTGATCAACGCGATTACCGGATCGAGATCCTTCGCCCCCTGATTCTCACGCAGAGTGGCGGCCCAAATGGATTCCTGTTCGCCAAGTGTTTGCATCGCCGCTTGAGCATCATTGGCCCACGTCAGTAACTGGTCCTGCCACGTGCCGGTGTAGGTCAGCATTCCCCGCCAATAGGTCTCTTGCTCCCGCACTTCAAGCGAATTCGGGGTGGACTTTAGCAGTACGTCCACCTCACTCTGCTTCGATTGCAGTTCCGGAGCCAGATCCGAGAGAGAGGTGCGCATGGATTCCAACTGCTCACGCGAAGGCAACTTGCTGGCCAGATCGCGCAGCGTCTGGCCAAGTTCCTGCGAGCGCGCTGCGACCTCGGGCAACGGGATACTGAGCGGAACCGGTTGTTCTGGAATTGCGGCGGGCAGTTCCTGGGTAACCACCGGGACCGCCGGATTTCCCTTCAAGATCGAGGCGAGCGGGTTGGTTGGACCCTTTGCAGGCGTCGACTTTCCGGATGCCTTTGGTTCTGCCTTCCCAGTACCACCCTGTTGTGCGAGAACGATCGGCGAGCTCGCAAGGACCACCAATAGCAGGAATTGCAGCGACCGCGAAACTGCCATCCCTGCCCCATGTAGACGGCACGGATGGGCGGAACTCGAATGGTTGGGCGTGCTCTCTAGCGGAAACATGCTGGCGTAATTATCGCCCATGAGTGCGCCAAGACCGGCGTAAATCTGCGTCACGTCTGGTTTTCGCGCATGGGTAAGGAGCGTTGGACCGAGGTTTCAACTAGTGTGCTCCAGTTCATCGAGCATGGCCTCCATCTCCGACAGGGCGTGCCGATTGTTGGTACGGCGCGCCGATTCGATGCCCTGTTGCAGCATGACACGGGCTTCGTCGATGCGTTCGGCGCGAGCCAGAGCCTGCGCCGACATGAAGTATCCGTTGGTGTAGTCAGGATGGGCTTCGAGCAGCTTGGCAAACTCCGCGAGGGCAGCTTCTGTCTCTCCGGAGCCGGAATATTCCAAGCCCAGGGCGTAGCGGGCAAAAGCGTCGCTCGGGTTCTCGTTCAGGATCTCCTGCAACGCGGTTACGCGGCTTTCATCGGCCATACATCGCTTCTCCTGGGATTCGAACGAATGGTACAGGAGTGCACGCGCCAATCTCAACGTCCGGACTTAAAGAAACGCCAGCGAGGTGCAGTTAGCAGTGCGCGGCCATTACAATTACACAACAGCCTTCATTCCGCTAGGTGAGACGCTGGGGTGTGTTCGTTGTTGGAGCCGATCCAAGGCGCCCGACGACGGAGATCAGGTCACAAAGGAAGAAGATGGAGCCAAACGAAGCAGTCCTGCAACCGAGGCCGGTGAGTGAGTCGAAGTCCGAGATGATCGAATTGGTGCTGCCCAACGACACCAACCCGCTGGGCGCTCTATTGGGTGGCCGCCTCATGCATTGGATCGATTTGGCGGGCGCGCTCGCGGCCCATCGTCATTCGCATTCCTACGTTGTGACTGCCTCCATGGACCACATCGACTTTCTGGTGCCCGTGCACGTGGGTGACATGGTGTTGTTCCAATCGTCGGTTAACCGGGTATTCAAGACCTCGATGGAGGTAGGAGTGAGAGTCTCGGTCGAGAATTACATCTCCAGCTCCCGCCAGAAAGTGGCGAAAGCCTATCTCACGTTCGTTTCCGTGGACCGACACGGGCGGCGCTTGCCGGTGAATCCGGTCATTCCAGAGACGGATGACGAGAAGCGCCGGTACGAAGGCGCGTTGCGGCGGCGCGAAGCATCCAAGGCAGAGCGCGAACAGCGCAAAGCAGGGAAGCCCTAGCCCGACAATTTCCATGTTAAAGTTGCACGAATTGCCCGTGGGTTGACGCAATAAAATTCTCTCTCGATCGAGGTTGAACTGAATGCGCTACGTTCGCGCCACTGCTGTTTTGTTGATGCTACTTGTTTGCACTGTCAGCCTGATTGCTCAGCAGAAGGAATCCGCCGAAGCGGGAAAGCCAGCCGAGAAGGACGCTCCGACTACCGAAAAATTCGGCAAACTCCCAGCCGATGCGCAGAAGCCCGCCGCCCCGAAGGAAGAGCCGCCAATCGTCACGCATCACGAGATCCACGTGGGTGGCCGGGTATTACATTACACAGCCACGACCGGATATATGCCGATTCGCAACGAAGAAGGCACCGAAGTCGAGGCGAACATTTTCTTCGTTGCCTACACGCTCGACAATCCTGCGGCCAAGCGCCCACTGATGTTTTCGTTCAACGGTGGCCCGGGATCGGCGTCGATCTGGCTGCATCTCGGAGCCATCGGTCCTCGCCGGGTGAAAATGCTGCCGGACGGCGGCATGCCGCAACCTCCCTTCGAGTTGGTTGACAACCAGGACACGTGGCTGGATCAGACCGACCTCGTGTTCATTGATCCGGTCGGAACGGGTTACAGCCGGGCCACCAAGAAGGAACTCGCGAAAAAGTTCTTCGGGGTGAAGGGCGATATTTCGTCAGTCGCCGAATTCATTCGGCTCTATTTGAGTCGCTATCAACGTTGGACTTCACCGCTTTTCCTAGTGGGTGAAAGCTACGGCACCACGCGTGCAGCGGGACTGAGCGGCTACCTGGTTGATCGCGGCATCGCTCTCAGTGGTGTCGTGCTGGTGTCGTCGGTGCTGAATTTCCAGACGCTCGAGTTCACCCGTGGCAACGACCTCCCGTACATTCTCTACCTGCCGACCTACACATCGACTGCCTGGTACCACAAGAAGTTGCCAGCGGACTTGCAGCAGCGCGACCTCGCCAGCGTGCTGACCGACGCGCAACAATTTGCCGCCGGAGCCTATGCCAGCGGGTTGGGAAAGGGCGACAGTCTGTCTCCGACGGAACGCCAGACCTTGGTTGACCAGGTAGCGCGATTCACCGGAATCGATCGCAGCATAGTGGATGAAAACGACATGCGCCTGACGCAAGGCGTTTTTTGCCGAGAATTGCTGCGGAAGCAGCGGCTGATGGTAGGTCGCCTCGATAGCCGCTTCACTGGCGATGACTTGTCGCGGGTGCGCGGGGAAGGCATGTATTATGACCCGTCGATGTCCGTGATCCGTCCGCCGTTTACCGCGACATTCAATAATTACGTCCGCAGCGATCTTGGATACAAGACCGATCTTGAATACTACGTGCTGGGGGGCGGCGTCACAGATTGGGATTGGGGGTCTGCCGGAGATGGATTTCCAGATACGAGCGAAGCGCTGCGGTTGGCGTTCGTGAAGAACCCGTACATGAAGTTGTTCGTGGCTGCAGGATACTTCGACCTGGCGACGCCCTACTTTGCGACCCAGTACACACTGAGCCACATGAACCTCAATGCCCAGCAGCACGCCAAAATCACGCTAGGTTACTACGATGCTGGTCACATGATGTACATCAAGAGCGATGCACTCTCGCGACTGAAACAAGAGGTTGGGGGATTTCTAACCAACGCGCTTCAATAACCCAGCCGAGGATAGTTAGTCATACCGCTCGAAGACGATTTGCCTGCGGTCCCAGCCCAGTTCGTCTTTGAGCAGCGTCCGGTTGGCGTCAACCATCTGATGAAGCCCGCAGATGTATGCCCGCATGGCGGAGCGTCCAGTCACAATCTCGCGCACATGATCCTGCACGTAGCCGCGAAGCCCATGCCACTCGCTGGCGCCGCGGCTGAGCGTTGGGACGTAGTGGAAATTGGGATGGAGCTTCTCGATGGCGAGAAACTCATCGCGATAATAGAGACCGTCTTCGTAACGGGTGCCGTAAACTAGCCAGAATTCGTGACCGTGATTGCGTTCAGGCTGTTCGAAGAGCCAGTGTACGATCCCGCGAAACGGAGCGATGCCTGTGCCGGTGGCGACGAACACCGCATCATGATGTGGCTCGCGCAGCGTGAACATCCCGTGCGGCCCATGGAATTGCACAGTCGCGCCTTCTTCGAGGTCGCACAGCCAATTCGACAGGAATCCCTGTTCGACTCGATTCAGACACAAGTCGAATTGCGCGCCCGCTCGCGGCGTAGATGCCAGGGAGTAGGCGCGAGTGTGCGTCTTGCCGTCCGGCTTGGGCTGCTCGATCGAGACGAACTGGCCGGGAATGAACTTGAATTCATCAACCCCCTCGACTGCGAATTCGAGATGCTTGGTTTGCTCAGAGAGGAAGACGGAACGCACTAAACGCGCCGTCGAGAGCTTCCGCTGGCCCGGTTGACGGACGGAGGGCTCGGCCACTGGAACCTGATTCAGATCGCTCACGATACCGTTTAGATGCGATTGGTGAGCGATTGGAGTCAATGTCAATAGATGGTTCGCACGAACAAGCGGTTCGACAAAAAGGAACGGCGGCCTAGCCGACCGCCGTTCAACTTCGGTACGTCCTGGCTTATTCCACGGTGACCGACTTTGCGAGGTTGCGCGGTTGATCGACGTCACATCCGCGTCGTACCGCTATGTGGTATGCCAACAATTGGAGAGGTACGACCTCCAGTATCGGCACCAGCAACTCGGGTGCGGCTGGCACGTACAGGACATGGTCCGCCGATTCCTTGATCTCCTCGTCGCCTTCGGTGGCAACGGCAATCACCGTTCCTGACCGCGCCTTCACTTCCTTCAGGTTGGAAATCGTCTTCTCGTATCGCTGGACGGAGCCGGGATCGCTGAGATCGCGCGTGGCCATGATGACGACGGGAAGATCTTCATCGATCAGCGCGTTGGGTCCATGTTTCATCTCGCCTGCAGGGTAGCCTTCGGCGTGGATGTAGGAGATTTCCTTCATTTTGAGGGCGCCTTCGAGGGCGATGGGGTAATGGATGCCGCGTCCCAGGTAGAGGAAATCGTGGGCACGGTGATAGCGCTTGGCCAACTCTTCGGTCTCGTCGTCACTGCCCAGCAGGGCTTCAAGTTTGCCGGGAATCAGCGTAAGTTCGGTGAGCAGTTTCTTGGCCTCTTCTGAACTGATAGTCCCTCGAACCTCTCCCAGATAGACCGCGAACAGGAACAATGCTGTCAATTGCGCAGTGAATGCCTTGGTGGAAGCAACGCCGATCTCGGGGCCTGCGTGGGTGTAGATCGTGCCATTCGATTCGCGCGCGATCATCGAGCCGACGACATTGCAGATGCCCAGAGTCTTCGATCCCTTGGCTCGCGACTCGCGCATGGCGGCGATGGTGTCGGCGGTTTCGCCTGACTGAGTGATCAGAATGGTGAGATCGTCAGGGCCAGTCAGCGGATCACGGTAGCGGAACTCACTGGCATAGTCCACTTCAACCGTGACTTTCGCCAGGCGCTCGATCATGAACTTGGCGGCCAGTCCCGCGTGCCAGCTGGTGCCGCAAGCCGCGATATAAACGCGTTGCAGTTTGCGGAGATCGGCCTCGGTTATGTCCATCTCGTCGAGGAATACCTTGCCAGTATCGAGCGAGACGCGTCCCAGCGTGGTGTCACGTACGGCGCGAGGCTGCTCAAAGATTTCCTTGAGCATAAAGTGCTTGAAGCCGCCCTTCTCGGCCATGATGGGGTCCCATGTGATGTGCTGCACCTGACGCGTAATGGGATTGCCGTCGAAGTCGGTCAACTGCACGCCATCTTGTGTGATCACCGCCAGATCGCCATCGCCCAGGAAGAACAGGTCGCGGGTGTGGTAGAGGATGGCCGGTACATCGCTGGCCACAAAATATTCGTCATCGCCAAGACCAATCACGGCAGGTGGGCCGTTACGCCCGGCGACTATTTTGTTCGGCTCATCCGAAGAGATGACCGCGATGGCGAAGACGCCCGTGAGTTGTTTCACGGTCTCGCGCACCGCCTGTTCCAGCGGGATCTTATGGTCGGCGTCAGCCACGCTCTTTTCGATGAGATGGGCGATGACTTCGGTGTCCGTCTCGGTGCGAAATTTATGGCCTTCTTCGATGAGCTTCTTCTTCAAGCTCATGTAGTTTTCAACGATGCCGTTGTGCACGACGACGATCTTGCCAGTGCAGTCGCGATGGGGATGGGCGTTCTCTTCCGTGGGACGCCCGTGGGTCGCCCACCGAGTGTGGCCAATGCCGTAGGTTCCGTCGAGCGGTTTGAGCTGGATCACCTCTTCCAGGTTGCGCAACTTGCCTTCCGCGCGGCGCACCTGCAGTCCCTCGCCATTACCGGCGACAGCAATGCCGGCCGAGTCATAACCGCGGTATTCCAACCGACGAAGGCCGTCGATGATGACCGGAACGACCCGTTTTTTTCCAACGTAGCCAACTATGCCGCACATCTCTTATGCTCCAGGAAACTGGGTATGGCCGCATTCTGCGGTCGGTGAACACCGAACCTTGCGATCTCGATCGGATCGCAGGCAACCTTTAAATCTTATCCGATCTTGGGGATCGATGGATGGAAAGGCGGTTACTTTGGTAACCCCTCTGTGACGGTGAATCGGGTAGTGCCATCTGGACGCACATACCAGCGATTAGTTCTCAAGAGTAAAGCGATATTCCTCGATAACCGGATTGGTGAGCACTTCGCGGGCGATGCGCTCGACTTCGGCCTGCGCTGCTTCGCGTCCGAGGCTGTCGTCCAGCGCAATCTCGAAGTACTTACCCTGGCGCAAATCGTTGACGCCGCGATAGCCCATCTTTTTGAGGGCGCCGTGAATGGTTTTACCTTGAGGATCGAGCACGCTTTTCTTGAGCGAAACGTAAACGTAGGCTTTCATAAGAGAACCCTCATTATACCGATACCGCGGCGGTTACCTCAGCGTACAATTCAGCGGCTTACGGCGACGGGGCCTTGAAGGCATCATCGATTTCGACTTGATACCCCTTGACCAGACGATTAGTTTCGTTGGCCATGCCGACCACAGACATCAGTTCGTGGAACATCGCAGGAGTCATACCGTTCTTGCGGGCCGACGCGGTATGGGAAGCGATGCAGTAGTCGCAGCCATTGGTCACGCTCACGGCGACATAGAGCATCTCCTTGATCAGCGGATCAAGCGCGCCGGGTGCCATGATCTGCTTGATACTGTCCCAAGTGCGCTTCAGCAGTGCCGGATCATGGGCGATTGTCTTCCAGAAGTTGTTGATCCAATCGACTTTTCGGGTCGCCATGATGTCGTCATAGACAGCGCGGACTTCGGGAGTGGCGTCTGCATATTCAATCAAGCCGTAGGCTGGCATCTGATGCTCCTCGTTCAGGTGATTGAGACTTTCTGTTTGTAGGTAGCGACTTGCACATTCCAGGCGAGATCCTTTTCCATCGTCGCTCGCAACTCCGAAGAGGCAGCGGGTTCGCCGTGGACCAGGTAAGTCTGCTTGGGGGCCGCCTGAAAGGTGTGCAGCCACTCCAGCAATTCAGGCGTGTCCGCATGGTCGCTAAACTGTTCTAATGTTGCCACCTGGGCTCGGACAGGGACCATCTGCCCAAAGATCTTGACCTCGTCCGCATTGTTCTTGATGTCGTAGCCCCGCGTCCCTTGCGCCTGAAAACCAATAAATAGAATCAGATTTCTGGGATCAGGGAGGCGCTGCATCAGGTGATGCAAGACACGCCCGCCGGTTGCCATGCCACTGGATGAAACGATGATTGACGGGTAGGTTGACTGGTTGATTTTCTTGGAATCGTCCTGGGTAAGGTCGAAGTAGAAATTTGCCCAATCCAAGGGAGAGCCGTACTTATCGATAAGCGCCTTCGTTTCGGGGCTGAACTCGTTGGTGTATTTCAGGAAAACTTGGACCGCCTTGATGGCCATCGGGCTGTCGGCGTGGATAGGAACTCGCGGAATCTGCCCGTTCTCCATGAGTTCCTTGAGCATGAAAAGTAACTTCTGGGTGCGTTCCACCGCGAAGGCTGGAATTACGACGCTGCCTCCACGTTGGACAGTCGCGCGAATCAGAGCAGCCATCTCCGGCTTGGGGTCGTCGTGGGGATGCTGGCGATTGCCATACGTGCTCTCCAGGACAAGGTAGTCGCAACGTTCGTGCTCAGTCGGACCTGCGTGCAGGACCCGTCCAGGAGAGATTTCGCTATCGCGGACGCGTCCAATGTCTCCGGTGAAGAGGAGGCGCGAGGTCTTTCCCTCTGCGGTCAGCGTGATCTCCGCCATGGACGATCCGAGAATGTGGGCTGCGCGAACGAACTGAAACGAGATCTCGTCGGAAAGGCGTTTCGGTTCGTCGAAATTCACCGGCTTGAACAACGTTAGGCATTGCTGCGCTTCTTCCATGGTGTAGAGCGGCAGAGCCGGCACGTGCTTTGACGTTTTGAACTTGTTATGGAAGGCCGCGTCTTCTTCCTGCAGATGTCCGGAGTCAGGCAACAGGATGCCGCAAAGATCGATGGTGGCCGGAGTCGCGTAAATCGGACCGTGGAAGCCTTGCTTTACCAGGCGTGGAATCCAGCCGGAATGGTCGAGGTGCGCATGGGTCAGGATGACGGCGTCAATTTCGCGGGCGGGAATTGGAAGGTCCTGCCAATTTCGCTCGCGCCATTCTTTCTGTCCTTGGAAGAGCCCACAGTCCACCAGTACCTGAATGCCGCGTTTGCCGCTTTCATCGCCAGTGTTGACCAAGTGTTTTGAGCCGGTCACCACTCCCGCTGCTCCCAGAAACTGGATGTAACTCAAGCCGACCTCTTTCGTGCGCTGGTGGCGCGACTGCGATCCATCACGTTTGTAGCTTTCGACCCTGCCCGTTGGCAAGTGCAAGGTTACTGCGGCGCCGAAATTGCCGGTACATCGAAAGTGTTGTCTTTCGAACTGGTCTCGGGAACACTGCCGTCGTTCACGACAACCTTGGTTGGAGAGGCAGGGACTTGCGACCTTCCGGAGGCCTTCTGGTGAGCCATGACCATCACTCGCGCGATCTTTTCTCCCGAAGGAGTCTGGATGATGACAGGAACTTCGGCGCCAGCACCTCCCCGGTTTTCGATGGTCACGGTGACGAGGACAATCTTGCTGGGATCGTCTAGCAATGGCCGCACATAAGCGTTCTCCACACGAAAATCGGGAAGACCACGATTGCGGTAAACCCAGTCGTCGAAGAACCACTCCAGATCGCGCTTCTTGCCCTCCTGCAGCAGATCCTGAAAGTAAGTGGGCTTGAGATCGGCTCCGGGACGGTAGGCCGCCAGAGCGTGTTGTAGTGCCTCATCGCCGACCATGTCACGCAGCATCCAAAAAACGAAGCTGCCTTTGCCGCGGAGCAGAATCTCGTCAGAAGTGTTCAGCAGCGTATCGTCTGCCGGGTAATTTTCGTTTTTCTTGGCTGCGCCAGCCGGTCCCAGGTTTGCTGATTCTTCAGCCTTCACCAGGGGAGCTAAGACCTCGTCGAGAAACTGCAATGCGCCCTTGCGGCCTGATCGGCGCTCCACGCTCACCGCCTGCAAGAATCTTTGCAGTCCATCTTCAATCCAGCGTCGGGGCGAGGGGAAACGCGCGGCAACCTGCACCGGCAATACAAGAAGCTCAAGTGTAGTGAGTTGAGACTGCCGGAATGGCGTGAACAACACAGCGCCGTTCTGGTAGGGATTGGCGTTCGGATCGGTGAGCTCTATCACCACCGGCACTTGTACAGCCGGGTTCAACCAATCATGCAGCACCGCTTCGTTGGCTTCTACTGCTGTGGCGTAATCCCGTGCGAGCGATATCTTGTCGGGAGTGTGAAAGAGCGTTGCGCCGGGATGATCCAGTGAAACATAGTTCGCCACCGAGAATGCCGGTACCACCTGCTCCAGGCCGTTGAGGTGGATGCTGTTGCTAACTTGATGGACCCGGCTGCCGGTGCGCGGGTCAGCCGTCTCGCCTAAATCACCACAACTTGAAGCGGTCGCGGTGCCTGCGATACAGAGCTTGGTGTCTCCGCTGATGACGTGTATGCGGGCATCGAAATCGGTGTGCTGATGGCGGGATTTCCAGGAACTCAAGGCCTCGAACACCGCATTGCCATCGCTCATGCTGACAGCCGGCAGCGACACCGGATACCATGCGACGTAGCCGAGTCCCCGGATTGCGGTGAAAGCCTCGCTGATCTGGTCCCAATCGTTTCGCAGGGCCATTTCAACGGGAGCGCCGATGCGAGTAAGCCGGGTGGCATCAGGCGTAACCGTTCCGCCGTACTGCACGTCAAAAGTGACGGTGCCTCCGGACGGTATTTCTTTGGGCAGAGTCACGACCACTTCCGACAGGCCACCGGTGTGATCGATGTCGGAGGTGTAATCGTTGCCGATCCATTCGACTGGCTGGCGATCGAGGGCAATGCCATTCCAACTCAACGACGATGAGACTTGCAGGGTGGCGTACTTTTGGGGTGTCTTGGAATCGTTACGCAGCGTCACTTGGCCGGTCACGGCCATCACATGTGAAGTGCGATCGATCTGGATGTCCAATTGGTAGCGGGTGAAGGTGAAGGCTTCCCGATCGATGGCTGCAGCGGAAATGACCATCGACCAGGCAAACAAGATGAGCGTGAGGCCCCGCTTCATTTGGAAGGCTTGGCCTTCCCCTGATTCTTCATAGCCCGTCGCTGCCGTGCCACCTCGTACATAACGACCGCACCCGCGACCGAGACATTCAGGGAGGCCACCTGTCCGAGCATGGGGATGGACACCAGGAAATCACACCTCTTGCGCACCAGATCGTGCAGCCCTTTGCCTTCTGCACCCAGAACAATGGCACAGTGCATCTTGTAATCAAGCTCGTCGTAGCTTTGCGTGCCACGCTCATCAAGGCCGACGGTCCAGACGTTGCGGTCCTTCAACTCTTCCAATGTGCGAGAGATGTTGGTCACGCGTGCGATTGCCAGGTGCTCGGAGGCCCCGGCGGAGGCTTTCACAACGGTCCCGGTTAGCCCCACTGCGCGACGCTCAGGAATGATTACGCCGTCGGCGCCGGCGCCATCGGCGGTGCGAATCAACGCACCCAGGTTATGGGGGTCTTCGATACTGTCGAGCACGACGAGGAAGCTGTGCTCGGCATGGCGCTGCTCCAGCAACGTATCGACGTCAGCATATTGCTTGCTGCTGGTGACGGCAATCACGCCCTGGTGTGTATTGGTGTTGGCGGTGCGGTCGAGTTCCTCACGAGGCAGAAACCGCACCTGCACTCCGCTGACGCGGCAGTCGTCGATCAGACGCTGTACCCGCTGATCGTGGCGCTCGCGCGCGATGCCCACGTAATCGAAGCTGCGGGCACCTGACTTCAGCGCTTCGCTGACCGCATGAATCCCGAAGATAACGACCATCGCATAACAGTGTACGACAGCGCGGGCGGTCAATCCGTTGAGGGCCCCTGCCGGGTTTGACTCCGGTAGGTTTATACTCTCTTTTTCAACTTTGTTTCGGGAGCACGAATGTCGATTTCGGCAGTCATTGTCGATGACGAACAATTGGCGCGTGACGAACTTGCCTACCTATTGAAGGAGGTTGGCGTTGACGTGGTCGCGCAGGGGAAGAATGGCGTCGAGGCCGTCAACCTGATCAAGGACCTGTCACCTGACCTGGTCTTCCTCGATGTGCAGATGCCGGGTCTCGACGGATTTGGGGTAATTAAGAAGCTGCTCGACCGCAAAGTAACAATGCCGCAAATCGTTTTTGCCACCGCTTTCGATCAGTACGCGGTGAAGGCTTTTGAAGTCAACGCCATCGACTATCTGCTTAAACCGTTTGACAAGAAGCGTGTGGCGCAAGCGGTAGAAAAGGCGCGCAAAAAGCTGGAGTCGGCGGCGTCTCCGAGCGATCAGATTGGCACTTTGGTGAAAATGCTGGAGCAGCAACAGCGCCCTCAGGCAGCCAAGGTGCTGCTGAAATCCGCGGGACGACTATTTCTGGTTGACCAGAAGGACATCTGCTACGCCTCGATCGAGGACGGCATCATTTCCGTGGTAGCTACCAACATGGAAGGCCAGTCCAATTGCAGGACATTGGAGGAGCTACTCGACTCCCTCGATCCGAATGTATTTTGGCGCGCCCACCGCTCTTACCTGGTGAATATCAACCGCATCAAGGAAGTCGTGCCGTGGTTCAAGAGCTCGTACCAGATCCGCATGGACGATAAGAAACAGGCCGAAATCCCGGTCAGTCGCGCACAAACCAAGCGGCTTCGCGAGTTGTTCAATCTGTAGTTGGATGCACGCGTGTTCTCTGTGAAACTACACACCCCTGCGTTAGTGCGCTGCGTGGGATGCGGCGGGCTGGTCTCGTCAATCGACGGCCCGACACATCGCTACATGGAATCCTCTCCCGGATGCTGGGCGATTTACGGGGAAGTGCTGGCCCGCGAATACTCGGATCCGGCCTTTGCAGCCGTGCATCGCCAGACCGTCGATGCGTACGCGGTGCAGCATCCGGGACAACCGTCAAAGCAGAGTATTCGTTCGGTGGATATTCACTTAGTCCGTCTATGTCTAATGCTGGAGCGCGGGTTCAACGATGAGGCAGCCCTCATGGCTACGTCGGTCATTGTGAGCGGCAAAGACGGGTTTCACTGGCTGGCGCCGCCTCCATCGATGGGGACCATCACGGCCGTGGATGTTTGGAGGACCAACAGCGCTGAAGAACACCTTCAGGCGGTTCGTGAATGGGCGCGCTCGGCGTGGCACGCTTGGGCTCAACATCATGAGCAGATCCGTCGCTGGGTGCCAGCGCAGTTCTCCGGGGTGCAGGGTTCGTGAACCACTTCAGCCGTTTTTCTTTTCCTGGATCTTCCTGACGACCTTGGTGACCATTTCGCGAGGAGAGATACGCAGCAACTCGACGCCTGCTCGATTCTTCCATCCCGGGATGACAATTCGCTTGCCCTGCTTTAAGCCTTCATAGCCAATGCGCGCGACTTCCCGGACATCGACCAGCAGGGGACTATTCGCCATTGCAGTGCCTTCAAGGTACGCACGCTTTTGGAAGCCGGTCTTCACCGGCCCTGGGCAGAGACACGAGACCTTCACACCCGTTCCGCGCAACTCTTCCGCCAGCGCCTCGGTAAAGCTGAGCACATACGCCTTGGTAGCGTAGTACACGGCCATGAACGGACCGGGCTGAAACGCTGCCGTGCTGGCGACGTTCATGATCATGCCTTCGCGGGCACGAATTTGTGGCAGGAACAATTTCGTCAGCTGGGTGAGCGCCACCATGTTGACCTGCATCATCTCGGCTTCGTGGTTCCAATCGGTTTCGACAAACGCTCCCGCGCCGCCGAATCCGGCGTTGTTGACCAGTACGTCGAGCACGATGCCGGACTCCTGCAATTCCTGGTACAGCTCAGTGGGAGTTGCGGGATGCGCGAGGTCCTTGGGCTCGATCCGCACGGTGATGCTATAGCGCGACTGGAGGTCGTCTCCCAGTTGGCGAAGGATGCTGCGGTTGCGAGCCACCAGCACCAGGCGGTAACCGTCACGCGCAAAGAGATGCGCAAGTTCGAGGCCGATACCGCTGGATGCGCCGGTGATCAGGGCCGTCTTGGGAGCAAAGAATGGGTTGCTTGTACTCACGGTTTAGTTATAGCGGATTTTGAGGTCGCATTGCAGTGACCTCATGGCTTTGAGAAGTTTGGCACAGCTAAGGAACCTCTGAACTAGCCCCACTTTTTTAGGCGGGAATGACTTGAAAAGTAAGATTCAGATCGATGCCTTCATTCCCACTGGTTCTTTGAGCCCTCCGGCTGGCCCGT
>Ga0097691_1000563_pt1 | contig 31744 bp, 31 predicted proteins | sample NGESurdeep072012_8_FD_72858 | JGI IMG/M metagenome (GOLD analysis project Ga0097691, IMG submission 72858) | Arctic peat soil microbial communities from Barrow, Alaska - NGEE Surface sample 210-1 deep-072012 | ecosystem: Environmental > Terrestrial > Soil > Wetlands > Peat ... | reverse complement strand
CCGCAGGGCCGCATCACCGACCACCGCATCAACCTCACGCTCTACAAGATCGACTCCATCATGGATGGCGACATGTACGAGATGACCGATGCGCTCGTCGCCGAACATCAGGCCGAGCAACTCGCCGCGCTGGGCGAGGAAGCCGCGGCCTGAGTCCCGCCGTGACCCGGACGTGATGACCATAGCGCAACTGCTGGCGCAGAGCGGCCTGCCGCCGCTGGAAGCGCGCATGCTCCTAGAGCGGTTGCTGGGAAAAACGCGCGTCTGGCTGATCGCGCATGCGGACGAAGCGGCCGGCGCCGAGGCCGAGCAGGCATTTGCGGCTTTGGCCGGGCGCCGCCGCCAGGGCGAGCCCATCGCCTACATTCTCGGTGAGCGCGAATTCTATGGCCTCGAATTCCGGGTGGCGCCGGCCGTGCTGATTCCGCGTCCCGAGACCGAGCTGCTGGTGGAACTCGCGCTAGCGCGCATCCCCGAGAGCGCGGCCGTTCGCGTGCTCGACCTGGGGACGGGCAGCGGCGCGATCGCCGTCGCGCTGGCGAAACAGCGGCCGCAGGCGCGGCTGACCGCGGTAGATGTGGACTACGCCGCGCTCTCTATTGCGCGCGCGAACGCGCGCCGCCACCGCGTCAGCGTGAGGTTTTTTTGCGGTGACTGGTTCGGTGCGCTGTCAGGGGAGACTTTCGATCTGATCGTCTCCAACCCGCCTTATGTCGCCGCCGAGGATCCGCACTTGGTGATGGGCGATGTGCGCTTCGAACCGCAGCGTGCGCTGGTTGGCGGCGCGGACGGGCTGGATTGCATCCGCGCCATCGTCGCCAACGCGGGGGCGCATTTGCGCCCGGGCGCCTGGTTGCTGTTCGAGCACGGCTACGACCAGGCCGAAGCGTGCCGTGCGCTGCTCGAAGCCGAGGGATATCGGGAAGTGCAATCCTGGCCCGATCTGGCCGGAATCCCGCGGGTGAGCGGGGGGATTCGGGCGCCGGTCGATGGCGAGAATGCCTTAAAATAGCGCGGCCGCTGCCGAAGGCCATATTTACGATGTCCGGGGCAAGTTGCTTGCCCATGGCACCACGACCTGCCTGATTTTTCCGGTTTGAAATCGGCCGCGAACCAGCCGCGGATCGGGTTGACCGCAGGTCACCCAGCCGGTAAAATCCAAAGCTGAGCAATTTACTCAAGTATTCGCAAAGGAGTCGTAATGGACGCGCAACAACTGATCAAAGAACAGGTTTCCGGCCATCCGGTGGTGCTTTACATGAAAGGGACGCCGCAGTCCCCGCAGTGCGGTTTTTCCGCCAACGCGGTGGCCATGCTCAATGCCTGCGGCGCGAAGGACCTGTACACGGTGGACGTGCTGGCGAATCCCGACATCCGCCAGGGCATCAAGACCTACGCTAACTGGCCGACCATCCCGCAGCTCTACGTCAAGGGTGAGTTCGTCGGCGGTTCCGACATCATGGGCGAGATGTTCCAGTCGGGTGAGTTGCAGAAGTTGCTTTCTGCGTAAATCCGCAGCCGATCCCTCAGCCGGCTGCGCCGAGTAGCTCGTCTATCATCCGCGCGAATTGTTCTCCCAGCTTCGCGTAATCGCGCGGCGCGCCGGCGCCAAGATTCAGCCATTCAAGCACCAGGAAACTACGCTCGAGCGTTTCGCCGCAACAGATCACTTCCGGCACGCGCAGCGGGCCCTGCATGGGCCCGCTCAGACGCCGATGAGCCGCGTGTTGGAAAGCGAGAGACGATCGACCAGGATGGCCATGAAAGCGCGGTCGAATTTGTGGCGGCAGATGTCGGAGGCCCGGTCCAGGTCGTCGTTGCGTATGGTGATGACGCGCGAGTCGCTCAGGGTGAGGACATCGGCGCTGCGCACGCTGCCGCTCGCCCTGGAGATATAGGCCATCTCGCCGAAGCATTCGCCGGCGTTGAGGATGTTGAGCAGCTTGCCCTGCTTGATCACCTTGACTTCGCCCGAGGCGAGCAGGCAGAAGAAATCTCCCGTCTCCCCTTCGCGCATCAGAACCTTGCCCGGCTTGCAGTATTCCCAGCCGCTTACGCGCATCACTTCCCACAGCTCGGCATCGCTGAAATTGGCGAAGAAAGGCAGGCCGCGCAGGGTGTTGAATTTTTCGCTGTCGGCGAATTCCTCCTTCTTCTGCGCTGCTTCCTCGCTGCGGAAGACTTCGGCCAGGTCGTAGGAGAATTCATCCCAGTCCTGGTAGCGCTGCTCCAGTTCCTTTTGCATCGCCTTGCGCGCGATCCGGTCCACCGCCGGCGGGATTTCCGGCCGCAGGCTGGAGGGCGGCTGCGGCTCGACGTTGGTGATCTGGTACATCATGCTGAAGTTGTTGCTGGCCTGAAACGGCAGCTGCCCCGTCAGCAACTGGTACATCACCACGCCGAGCGAGTAGATGTCGGTCTGAAGCGTGAGCGGATGCTCCTTGATCTGTTGCGGCGACATGTAGGCGGGAGAGCCGATGCCGCTCACCTGGGTAACTTCGCTGGTGGTCATCAGCGCCGAGCCGAAGTCGGAAATCTTGATGTCGGTCTGGCCGTGCAGCAGGATGTTGGCCGGCTTGATGTCGCGGTGGATGACCCCGGCGCGGTTGGCGAAATCCAGGGCCCGGCCGCACTTGAAAATAATCTCGACGATCTTGTCCACCGGCAGCAGGGCGTCCGGGTTGCAGTGCGGCTCGAGCGTGCCGCCGTCCACGTATTCCATCACCACGTAGCTCAGGCCTTCGTCCACCACCGCGTCGTAGATCTGCACGATGTGCGGGTGCGAGAGCTTGCCGGCGAGCGAGGCTTCGGTGATGAACAGCTTTTTGAACAAGTTGCGGTTCTCGACGTCGGTGAGCGAGTCGGGAAACACGACCTTGATGGCGACGTCGCGGCTGGCAAAAGGATCGTGGCACAGATACACCTCGCTGGTAGCGCCTTCGCCGAGTTTTTTTACAACCTGATATTTGCCGATTTTCTCCATCGCGCGCTTATCTCAGGGACTTGCGCGCGCGCTTCACTGCGGCGCGCACGCGCTTGGGCGCGGTGCCGCCGACGTGGTCGCGGCTCGCGAGCGAACCCTCGAGGGTCAATACCTTGAATACGTCGGCGCCGACGAGCGGCGAGAATTGCCGCAATTCGGCCAGGCCGAGCGCGGAGAGATCGCAGCCGCGCGCTTCCGCCCGGCGCACCGCGCGCGCCACCACCTCGTGCGCATCGCGGAACGGCAGGCCTTTTTTCACCAGATAATCGGCGAGGTCGGTCGCGGTGGCATAGCCTTCGAGCGCCGCCGCGCGCATCGCGCGCTCGTCGACTTCGATGCCCGCCACCATGTCGGTGAAAATCGCCAGCGTTTCGGCGAGCGTGTCGACGCTGTCGAACAGCGGCTCCTTGTCCTCCTGGTTGTCCTTGTTGTAAGCGAGCGGCTGCGCTTTCATCAGCATGAGCAGCGCCATCAGATGGCCGGTCACGCGGCCGGTCTTGCCGCGCGCGAGCTCGGGCACGTCCGGGTTTTTCTTCTGCGGCATGATGGACGATCCGGTGCAGAAGCGGTCGGGCAGACGGATAAAGCCGTAGCGCGGGCTCATCCACAGCACCAGTTCCTCCGACAGCCGCGAGATATGGGTCATGACGAGCGCGGCGCAGGCGCAGAACTCGATGGCGAAGTCGCGGTCCGACACCGCATCGAGCGAGTTGGCGCAGACGCCGTCGAAGCCCAATGCTTTTGCCACCATGGCGCGATCGATCGGATACGAGGTTCCGGCGAGCGCGGCTGCGCCCAGCGGCAGGCGGTTCACGCGCTTGCGGCAGTCGGCGAGCCGCTCGCGGTCGCGCGCGAACATCTCGAAATAGGCCATCAGGTGGTGGCCGAAGGTCACCGGCTGCGCCACCTGCAGGTGGGTGAAGCCGGGCATCACCGTGCCTGCGTGGCGCTCGGCCAGGCCGAGCAGGCTCATCTGCAGCGCGCCGAGTTGAGCGACTAGCGCATCGATCGCGTCGCGCAGCCACAGGCGCACGTCGGTCGCCACCTGGTCGTTGCGCGAGCGCGCCGTGTGCAGGCGCTTGCCGGCGTCACCCGCGAGCGCGGTCAGGCGGCGCTCGATGTTGAGGTGCACGTCCTCGTTTGCGAGCGACCACTTGAATTTGCCGCTGCGCACTTCCGCGAGGATCGTGCGCATGCCGGCTTCGATCGCGGCGAGGTCGCGCCTGGAGATCACCGCGCATGCGGCGAGCATGCGCGCGTGCGCGAGCGAGCCGCGGATGTCGTGCTCGGCCAGGCGCTTATCGAACGAGATCGAAGCGGTATAGCGTTGCACCCGTTCGGTCACCGGCTCGGCAAAGCGTCCCGACCAGGCGGCGGCAGGCCGTGGCTTCTTGTGCGTGTTCTTGCTCATTGCCCTGAATGCGGTCAGAATCGAAAAAACGCGGCGCTTGTACGCCGTTTTTTTGACTTTGGGTTTCAATACCTTATCCGTGCCAAGTATAGATCAAAACGCGCCTTCCGACTCCCTGCCGGATTTCCGTAACCTGGGTGTTATGGTGCGCATCCTGCTGCTCGGCAATATCGCCGGCTTCGCCGCCGCGCTGATCCAGTCCCGGGACACGGTGCAGCTTGCGCAGCAGTTTGCAGAACTGGCCGCCGTGCTCGAGCCGCTGCTGCTGCTGTCGCTGGTGTCGCTGTACGCCTTGTCGAAATGGCTCTCGCGCCTGCCCTACGCCTGGGGCATTGCCATCGTCATGCTGCTGGTGGCCGCGTGGACGGCGCTCGTACTCAATGCAAGCATGGTCCTGGGCGAAGCGACTACGCCCTTTGGCCTGGCGCGGGCATGGATTCTGTGCGCGCTGCTCACCGCTTTCCTCATCGCCTATTTCTTCTGGCGCAAGCGCGCGTACTCGCCTGCGCTGACCGAAGCGCGGCTGCAGGCTCTGCAGGCGCGCATCCGGCCGCATTTCCTGTTCAACAGCCTCAACGCCGTGCTCTCCCTCATTCGCAGCGACCCCAAGGGCGCCGAAGAAGCGCTGGAGGACCTGGCGGAATTGTTTCGCGCCCTGATGCAGGACAACCGGCGCCTGACCACGCTGGCCGACGAACTGGCGCTGTGCCGCCAGTATCTCAACCTGGAGCAGCTGCGCCTGGGCGAGCGTCTGCGGGTCGACTGGGATGTCGAGACCATGCCGGGCGACGCGCTGGTGCCGCAATTGCTGCTGCAGCCGCTGGTGGAAAACGCGATCTATCACGGCATCGAGCCGGGCCTGGAGCCGGGCACGGTGCTCATCCGCATCACCCGCGACAAAGACCAGGTGCGGCTGCTGATCTCCAATCCCTATCACCCGGAACACCAGCACCGCGCCGGCAATCGCATGGCGCTCGCCAACATCCGCGAGCGCCTGGCTCTGCATTTCGACGTCGAGGCGAGCCTCGCCACCGAAGTGGAGGGCGACAAGTTCGAGATCCGCATCGTGCTGCCCTACCGGAGGCAGGAGTGAACGGCGCGCTGAGAGTGGTGCTGGTCGACGATGAAGCTCCGGCACGCTCGCGCCTGAAGGAGTTGATCGCCGACTGCGCGCCGCTCGTGCCGGCGAAGGTGGTGGGCGAAGCTGCCAACGGGCAGGAGGCGCTGGAGCTGCTTGCGACCGTGGCCGCGGATCTGGTGCTGGTGGACATCCGCATGCCGCAGATGAGCGGCATCGAGCTCGCGCGCCATGCGCTGGCGCTGGAGTCGCCGCCGGCGATCATTTTTGTCACCGCTTACGACGAGTACGCGATCAAGGCGTTCGAGTTGCGCGCGCTCGATTATCTGTTGAAGCCGGTGCGCCGGGCGCGATTGTTGGCCGCGCTGGAGCGCGCGCGCGGCCTGGCCGCCCCCAGCGGCGAAGCGCTGCGCGGCCTGGAGAGCGCGCCGCGCCGGCATCTGTCGGTGCCCGAGCGCGGGCGCATCACGTTGGTGCCGGTGGCCGGTATTCTTTATCTCAAGGCAGAGTTGAAATACGTCACTATCCGCACCCCGGAGCGCGAGTACCTGCTGGAGGAATCCCTCAGCCACCTGGAGCAGGAATTTGCCGAGGCCTTCGTGCGCATCCACCGCAACTGCCTGGTGGCGAAGTCGCGCATACGCGGTTTCGAGAAGTCGGACGTCCAGGACGGCGAGCAGGGCTGGGTGGTGCTGCTCGACGGGTGCACGGAGAAACTTCCGGTGAGCCGGCGCCAGTGGCCCGTAGTCAAGGAGCTCGCCACAGGCTAGAGAGCGCGGCGAGGCATGCTAGAATCCAATGCGTCGGCACCAGGCGTGCGGCCCTAGCAAAAGTCCAGTCTTGAGTCATCCTGATCGTATCGTCATCGCCACGCGCCAGAGCCGCCTCGCCCTGTGGCAGGCCGAGCATGTGCGCGACCGGCTGCGCGGATTATATCCGGATTGCCGGGTCGAACTCCTGGCCCTGTCGACGCGCGGGGACGAAATCCTGGATACTTCGCTCGCCAAAATCGGCGGCAAGGGCCTGTTCGTGAAAGAACTGGAACTCGCCCTGGCCGAGGGCCGCGCCGATCTGGCCGTGCACTCGGCCAAGGACGTGCCGATGGAATTGCCCGCCGGTTTCGCCCTGGGCGCGATCCTGGAGCGCGAGGATCCGCGCGACGCCTTCGTTTCCAACAAATTCGACGCCCTGGATGCCTTACCCGCGGGCGCCGTGGTCGGCACTTCCAGCCTGCGGCGCGAGGCACAGATTCGCAGCCGCTATCCGCAGCTTGTGGTGGCGAGCCTGCGCGGCAATCTCGACACTCGGCTGTCCAAGCTGGACCGCGGCGATCACGACGCCATCATCCTCGCCGCTGCCGGCCTGAAGCGGCTGGGGCTGGGTGCGCGCATCCGCTCGGTGCTGACCATCGAGCAAAGCCTGCCCGCCGCAGGGCAGGGCGCGCTCGCGATCGAATATCGCGCCGAGCGCGGCGATATCGCCGCCAGTCTCGCCGCGCTCAATCACCGGGCCACCGAACTCGCCGTGCGCGCCGAGCGTGCGGTGAGCCGGGCGCTCGGCGGCAGTTGCCAGCTGCCGCTCGCCGCCTACGCCAGCGTGACCGGGGCGACCATCGGGTTGCGCGGCCTGGTGGCGAATCCGGACGGCAAGAGCATGGTGAAGGCCGAGGTTTCCGGTCCATCCGGGTCGCCCGAGGAACTGGGTGCGCGCCTCGCCGGCGAATTGCGCGCGCAAGGTGCCGATCGCATCCTCGCCGCGCTCCTATGAGCCCGCCCGCCCTCGCGGGGCGCCGTGTGGTGGTGACGCGGCCCGCCGGCCAGACGGGGCACATGGCCGCGCTCATACGTGCCGCCGGCGGCGAGCCGGTGCTGTTCCCGGCGCTGGAGATTCTCGATGCCGGGGACTTGCAGCCGCTTCTCGCGCTGATCGACCGGCTGGACGCATTCGATCTGGCCATTTTCGTCAGCGCCAACGCGGTGAACAAGGCGCTCGACCTGGTGCATGCCCGGCGCGCTTGGCCGGCCGGGCTGCGCGTCGCCACCGTCGGCCGCGGGAGCGAGCGCGAACTGCAGCGCCACGGCTTTGCCGCGGTGATCGCACCGAGCGAGCGTTTCGACAGCGAAGCCCTGCTCGATCTGCCGGAACTGATGAAGGAGGTGCAAGGCAAGCGCGTGGTGATTTTTCGCGGCGACGGCGGGCGCGAACTGCTGGGCGACACGCTGTCTGCGCGCGGCGCCGTGGTCGAATACGCCGAATGCTACCGCCGCGGCCGGCCGCAAGCCGATGCCGCGCCGCTGCTCGCGCTCGCGGCGCGGCACGAACTCGATGCGTTCACCGTGACCTCGAGCGAGGGGCTGGCCAACCTGTACGACATGCTGGGCGAGGCGGGCCGGCAGTGGTTTAAGCAGACGCCGCTGTTCGCCCCGCACGAGCGCATCGCCGCCGCGGCGCGCGCCTTGGGCGTGCAGACCGTGGTGCTGACCGGTCCGGGCGACGAAGGCCTGGTCGTGGGGCTTGCCGTATTTTTTGCTAAAGTGTGACTTTTCGCATCCCGCGTCCGACGCCCATGAACGAAAGCAATGCCGACATCGCCAAGCCCGCCGCGGAGCCCGCACCGGTGGCGCAGCCGCCGGAGGAACCCAGCGGACGCGGCGAGCGCGAGCCCTCGGCTGGCGCCTGGCGCATGCCGGTGACGATCGCGCTCGCCGGCGCGATCGTCGTGGTTTGCTGGCAGTGGTACGACGCCCGCAGCCAGATCGGCGCCATCCGCGAGGAGCTGGGCCAGCGCCTGCGCGCAAGCGATAGCTCGGCCGGGGAGAGCATGGTATTGGCCAAACAGGCGCAGGAGTCGGTGCTCGAGGCGCAGATCAAGCTCAGCGTGCTCGAGAACAAGATCGCCGAGTCGCAGAGCCAGCAGGTGGCGCTGGAGGCCTTGTACCAGGAACTGTCGCGCAGCCGCGACGAATGGGCGCTGGCCGAGATCGAGCAGATCCTCACCGTGGCGTCGCAGCAGTTGCAGCTCGCCGGGAATGTGCAGGCGGCGCTGCTGGGGCTGCAGACCGCCGAGGGGCGTCTGGCGCGCTCGGACCGGCCGCAATTCATCCCGCTGCGGCGCGTGCTCAACCGCGACATCGAGCGCCTGAAAGCGGCGCCCAATCTGGATATTGCGGGCATGGCGCTGCGCCTGGACAACCTGATTGCGAGCGTCGATACGCTGCCGCTGCAATTCGACGAGCGCACGCAATCGCCGCCGAAGCCGGCCGGATCGGCGGCTGCGAACGGGGTCTGGGCGCGCGTGCTGACCGAGGTGTGGGACGAAATGAAGCAGCTGGTGCGCATCCGCAACGTCGACCGCCCCGATGCGGCGCTGCTGTCGCCGACGCAGGCCTACTTTCTGCGCGAGAATCTGCAGCTGCGCCTGCTCAATGCGCGGCAGGCGCTGCTTGCGCGCGACCCGACGCGCTTCCGCACCGACCTGGAGACGGCCAGGACCTGGATGACGCGCTACTACGACACGCGCGCCAAGAGCACCGCCACTGCGCTTGCGAGCCTGAAGCAGCTTTCGGCGGGCAGCATCAACGTGGAGTTACCCACCATCGCCGACAGCCTTGCGGCGGTGCGCAATTTCAAGGTGTCGCGCGAAAAGGCCGTGCGATGAGCGCGGCGGGCGGGATCTAAAGATGCGCGGGTTGATGTGGGTGCTGGCGGTGTTTGCCCTGGCGGTGGGATTGTCTCTGGCCGCGCGTCTCAATGACGGTTATGCCATCCTCGCGCTCCCGCCTTACCGGGTCGAGCTTTCGCTCAATTTTGCCATCCTGCTCGGGCTCGCCGGCTTTGCGCTCGGCTATGTGCTGTTGCGCCTGGTCGCGCACACGCTGCGCCTGCCGCTGCATGTGCGCGCCTTCCGCGCGCGCCGCCGCAGTGAGAAAGGGCAGGCGGCGATGCTCGCCGCCTTGCAGGCCCTGTTCGAGGGGCGCTACGCCCGCGCCGAGAAATCCGCTGGCGAAGCTTACGGGCTGGGGCAGGCGCCGGCCTTGAGCGCCCTGATCGCGGCGCGCGCCGCGGGCGAAATGCGCGAGCTCGAGCGGCGCGACCAGTGGCTCGCGCGCGCCGAGAGCCACGATACGGATGCGCGCCAGGCCCGGCTTGCAGTGCAGGCGAGCCTGCTGCTCGACGATCGCCGCTACGACGACGCGCTCGCCGTATTGCGCGAGCTGTCCGAGAGCGGGCCCAAGCGCATCGCCACCCAGCGCATGCTGATGAAGGCCCACCAGCGCCTGGGCCATTGGGACGAAGTACGGCGCCTCGCCACGGCCCTGGGCAAGCGCGGCGCGCTGGCCGAGGTGGCGGCGACACAACTGCGGATCACCGCTCAGATCGAGGCGCTGCGCCAGCAGGCGCGGGATGCGACAGGGCTTGTTGAGTGCTGGCAGCATACAGAAGACAGGCTCGATGCGCGTGTCGCGCGCACTGCGGCGCAGCTGTTCGTTGCGCTTGGGGACTGCCGCCGGGCACACGAAATCGTCGAGGCGACGCTGGAAGCGGAGTGGAGCGGCGAGTTGATATTGCTTTATGGCGAGTGCCTGGGCGCCGATGTCCTGGTGCAGATCGAGCGCGCGGAAAAGTGGCTGAAGTCGCGGCCGCACGACCGCGCGCTGCTCCTGACGCTGGGGCGCCTGTGCCTGCAGCAGGAGCTGTGGGGCAAGGCGCAGAGCTACCTCGAGGCGAGCCTGTCCGAGGAACCCAGCCGCAGCGCGCACGTCGCGCTGGCACAATTGTTCGACCGCATCGGCAAGCCCGAGGATGCCAACCGGCATTACCGCGCCAGCGCCGATGCGAAGCTGCGGCAATAGCATCGTCCGTAACGCACGCGAAAGGAAATTCCCATGATCGCAGTCATTTTCGAAGTGATTCCGGCGCCCGGGCGCAAGCAGGAATACCTGGACATCGCCGCAGCGCTGCGGCCGGAGCTGGAGCAGCAGGATGGTTTCATTTCGATCGAGCGCTTTGCCAGCCTCACCCATGAAGGCAAGGTGCTGTCGCTTTCCTACTGGCGCGACGAGGAGGCGGTGAAGCGCTGGCGCCAGCTCGAACGGCACCGTCTGGCGCAGGCGCGCGGCCGCAACGGGGTGTTTGCCGATTACCGCCTGCGCGTCGCCAGCGTCCTGCGCGACTACGGCATGAGCGAGCGCGCCGAGGCGCCGGCCGACAGCCGCGCAGCGCACGAAGGGTAGAAGGACCGGCCTCGGGCCGATCAGTGTTTGATTTCGGCGTATAGCCTTGGGTCGGAAATCCCTTTCCGCCATCTCCCCCGATTGGTACTTCATCTTTCTTCGAACTTGCTAAAGGTGACGATGGGCTGGAGATCGACCATCCACGCGGTTCTCCAGACATCGATGTGATTTTTTCCGCTCGCCCAGGTGCGCGAGGATCTCCGGCACGCTTGGTCTTGGCTAGACCCAGTCCCTGGCTATGAGGAAATCGCTGTAAAGCCTGGCCTCGGCGCTGCCCGGCTCGGGCTTCCAGTCGTAGCGCCATTTCACCACCGGCGGCAGCGACATCAGGATCGCCTCGGTGCGGCCGCCTGACTGCAGGCCGAACAGCGTGCCGCGGTCGTAGACCAGATTGAATTCGACGTAGCGCCCGCGGCGGTAGGCCTGGAAGTCGCGCTCGCGCTCTCCGTAGGAGGTGTCCTTGCGCCGCAGGATGATCGGTGCGTAGGCGTCGATGAAATGATCGCCCACGCTTTGCGTCAGCGCGAAGCTCGCGTCGAAGCCCGCCTGGTTCAGGTCGTCGAAGAAAATGCCGCCGATGCCGCGCGGTTCGTTCCTGTGCTTGAGGAAAAAGTAGCGGTCGCACCAGGCCTTGAATTGCGCGTGCTGGCCGGCGCCGAACGGGTCGAGCGCAAGCTTGCAGGTGCGGTGGAAGTGCTGCGCATCCTCGGCGAATCCGTAATACGGCGTCAGATCCATGCCGCCGCCGAACCACCACGCAGGCGCGGCGCCTTCCTTGGTCGCGGCGAAAAAGCGCACGTTCATGTGCACGGTGGGGCAATACGGATTGCGCGGATGCAGCACCAGCGACACGCCCATGGCCTGCCACGAGCGGCCGGCCAGCTCGGGGCGGGAGGCGCTCGCGGAAGGCGGCAGGCCCGAGCCCTGCACGTGCGAGAAATTCACCCCGCCGCGCTCGAACAGCTCGCCTTCCTCGATCACGCGGCTGATGCCGCCCCCGCCTTGGGGGCGGTCCCAGCGGTCCTCGCGGAACGGCTTGCCATCGAGGCTCTCCAGCGCCGCGACGATGCGCCGTTGCAGGCCGAGCAGGTAGTCTTTGACTGCGGCAGGATTCATGGGCTGGCGATGTGCGCGGATAAACGCGGATTCTATCAGCACGGCACAGGGTCGAGCCGCGCCGGTGCGCGCAACGCGAGGCTGCTTTAGGGCTTTCTTGCCGCCATGGCGCGATGGCCGATGTCGCGGCGGTACTGCATGCCGTCGAAATGTATGCCTTCCGCCGCCTGGTAGGCGCGGCGCTGCGCCATCTTGACGCTGTCGCCCAGCGCCGTGACGCACAGCACCCGCCCGCCGTTCACGACCACCTTGTCGCCTTGCAGAGCCGTGCCGGCGTGAAACACTATGCAGTCCTCGGTGCGTTCGGTGTGTTTGGCGAGCCCGTTGATGACCGCGCCCTTCTTCGGCGTGTCCGGATAGTTCGCGGCGGCGAGCACCACGCCCAGGGCCGTGCGCCGGTCCCAGTCGATCTCGGCCTGGTCGAGCGTGCCGGCGCAGGCAAGTTCGAACAGTTCGAACAAGTCCGATTTCAGGCGCAGCATGATCGGCTGGGTTTCCGGGTCGCCCATGCGGCAGTTGAACTCCACCGTTTTCGCATTGCCCGCTGCATCTATCATCAGGCCGGCGTAAAGAAATCCGCTGTAGGGGATGCCGTCACTCGCCATGCCCTGGATGGTGGGCATGATGATTTCGCGCATCACCTGCGCGTGCAGTCCCGGCGTCACCACCGGCGCGGGCGAGTAGGCGCCCATGCCGCCGGTGTTGGGGCCGGTATCGCCGTCCCGCAGGCGCTTGTGGTCCTGGCTGGTGGCGAGCGCGAGCACATGCTTGCCATCGCTCATGATGATGAAGCTCGCTTCCTCGCCGGCAAGATACTCCTCGATCACCACGCGCGCCCCGGCATCGCCCATCTTGTTGTCCACCAGCATCAGGTCGACGGCGTCATGCGCTTCCCTGGCCGTCATCGCCACGATCACGCCCTTGCCCGCGGCAAGGCCGTCGGCTTTGATCACGATCGGCGCAGCGTGCTGGTCCAGGTAAGCATGCGCTTGGCGCGCGTCGCTGAAGGTGGCGTAGGCGGCGGTGGGAATGTGATGCCGCTGCATGAAGCGTTTGGCGAAATCCTTGGAGCTTTCCAGTTGCGCCGCGGCGCGGGTCGGGCCGAAGATCTTCAAACCCTTCGCGCGAAAAAGATCGACCACGCCCGCGGCGAGCGGCGTCTCGGGGCCGACCACGGTGAGATGAACGGAATTTTCGCGCGCGAACTCGGCCAGTTGGGCGATGTCGCTGATGGGAACATTCTCCAGTCCCGGCTCGAGCGCCGTGCCGGCGTTGCCCGGCGCGACATAGACCTTCTGCACGCGCGGCGCTTGCGCCAGCTTCCACGCCAGGGCGTGCTCGCGACCGCCCGAGCCGATTACCAGGAGCTTCATCAGTGCCTGAAGTGGCGAATGCCGGTATAGACCATGACCAGGCCGAGCTCGTCGGCCGCGGCGACCACTTCCTCGTCGCGCATGCTGCCGCCGGGCTGGATGATGGCTTTGGCGCCGGCCTGGGCCACCACGTCGACGCCGTCGCGGAAGGGGAAGAAGGCGTCCGAGGCCACAACCGAGCCCGCGAGCGACAGGCCGGCATTTTTCGCCTTGATCGTGGCGATGCGCGCGCTGTCGACGCGGCTCATCTGGCCCGCGCCCACCCCCAGCGTATGGCCGCTGCCGCAGAACACGATGGCGTTGGACTTGACGAACTTGGCCACGCGCCATGCGAACAGGAGGTCGCGCAGTTCCCCGTCAGTGGGTTTTTTCCTGCTGACCACGCGCAGTTCGGCGGCTTCGACGTTCTTCGCGTCGGGCGTCTGCACCAGCAGGCCGCCGCCGACGCGCTTGAAGTCGTAGCGGTTGCCGCCCGCGGCGATGGGCACGGCGAGCACGCGCACGTTGGTCTTGGATTCAAGCGCCTTGCGCGCAGCCGCATCGTAGCCGGGCGCGATCACCACTTCGACGAACTGTTTGGCCACGGCCTCGGCGGTGGGCGCGTCCAGCGGCCGGTTGAAGGCGATGATGCCGCCGAAGGCCGAGGTGGGATCGGTCTGAAACGCGCGCTGGTAGGCTGCAAGCGCTGTCCCGCCGATAGCGACGCCGCAGGGGTTGGCGTGCTTGACGATGACGCAGGCGGGATCGGAGAACGTCTTCACGCACTCCCAGGCGGCGTCGGCATCGCCGACGTTGTTGTAGGAGAGTTCCTTGCCCTGCAACTGGGTGTAGCCGGCGAGGCTGCCCGGGGCCGGCTGGATGTCGCGATAGAATGCCGCGCTCTGATGCGGGTTCTCGCCGTAGCGCATGTCCTGCACCTTGGCGAATTGCAGCGTCAGCCGCTCCGGGTATTCCTGGCTCTTCAGCCCGGCGTCGAGGCCGGTCAGATAATTGCTGATGGCGCCGTCATAGGCTGCGGTGTGGGTGAACACCTTTTTCGCCAGCGCAAAACGCGTGGCGGCGCTGACCCTGCCGCCGCTCGTCTTCAGTTCTTCGAGCAGCGCCGGGTAGTCGGCCGGATCGACCACCACGGCGACGCCCGTATGGTTCTTGGCCGCCGAGCGCAGCATGGTGGGGCCGCCGATGTCGATGTTCTCGATCGCCTCCGCCAGCGTGCAACCGGATTTGGCTATGGTCTGGGTGAAGGGGTAGAGATTGACCACCACCAGATCGATGGGCTCGATGCCTGCATCCTTGATCGCCGCCATGTGCTCGGGCACGTCGCGTCTCGCCAGCAGTCCGCCGTGGATCATGGGGTGCAGGGTCTTCAAGCGCCCGTCGAGCATTTCCGGATAGCCGGTGTACTCGGCCACTTCGGTGACGGCGACGCCGTTTTGCGAGAGCAGCTTCGCCGTGCCGCCGGTGGAGAGGATGGAGATTTTCATCTGCGCCAGCGCACGCGCGAATTCCAGTACGCCGGCCTTGTCGGAGACGCTGATCAAGGCTTGCTTGACGAGGATGCTCATGGTTGTAGGGGGCCTTGGCTGCGGGCGGGAAATACGTGAGGCGCGGGGCTGGAGGGGCAAGGCAGATCGCGGCTGTTACCATTCACGCCTGACCGCTCGCTCGTCACACCTTGATTTTCAATTGCTCGATTTTCTTGCGCAGGGTGTTGCGATTGATGCCGAGCCACTTGGCCGCTGTCGTCTGGTTGCCCTCGGCGTAATGCAGCACCACCTCGATCATGGGCTTCTCGACATTCTTCAACACCATCTCGTGGACGGTGCGCGGATGCTCCCCGTCCAGATCCTTGAAATATTTCTCCAGGGACTTGCGTACGCATTCGGCGATTTCACTGGCGCGCGGTGTCATGCTGCCAACTCCTCCTCATAGCGCAGGTGCTCGTATTGCTGCGCCAGTTGATCGAAAAACCGGGTTACCGCGGCCAGCTGCTCCTCGATGCCTGGCAACTGGTTCATCGCGTGGCGGAAGCTGGCCGAGCCGGCCAGTCCTTTGGTGTACCAGGAAATGTGCTTGCGCGCGATCTTGACTCCGGTATCGACGCCATAGAACGCGTACAGGTCGTACAGGTGCGCGATCAGCACCTGGTGGATCTCGGTCACCAGCGGCGGCGGCAGGTGCACCCCGGTCTTGAGGTAGTACTCGATCTCGCGGAAGATCCACGGCCGGCCCTGCGCTGCGCGGCCGATCATGATGCCGTCGGCCTTGGTGTAATCGAGCACGTACTTGGCTTTTTGCGGCGTGCTGATGTCGCCGTTCGCAACCACCGGCAGGCGCGTGGCGCTTTTGACTTCGGCGATGGTGTCGTATTCGGCGTGGCCGGTGTAGCCGCAGGCGCGCGTGCGCCCGTGGATCGACAGCAACTGGATGCCGCTTTCCGCGGCGATGCGCGCGACGGTCAGGGCGTTCTTGTTGTGCTGGTCCCAGCCGGTGCGAAACTTGAGCGTCACCGGCGTGTCGACCGCCTTGACCACGGCCTCCAGAATACGCCCGACCAGCAGTTCGTCTTTCAGCAGCGCCGAGCCGGCCATGACATTGCACACTTTCTTGGCCGGACAGCCCATGTTGATATCGATGATCTGCGCGCCCTGGCCGACGTTGTAGCGTGCGGCCTCGGCCATCATCTGCGGGTCGGCGCCGGCGATCTGCACCGAAATCGGATCGACCTCGCCCTCATGATTGGCGCGGCGCCGCGTCTTTTCGCTGCCCCACAGGAGAGAATTGGACGCCACCATCTCGGACACCGCCATCCCGGCGCCGAACCTCTTGCACAACTGGCGGAACGGGCGATCCGTGACCCCGGCCATCGGCGCAACGAATAGATTGTTGCGCAGCTCGTGGGGTCCGATTCTCATTTCGTGTTAAGGGTTTTTTGCGGAAGGGGAGGCAATTCTATACCCAATCGCCGCCGAATAAAAATCGATTTGGTCACGCTTTGAGGATAATATTTTGACTTGCCCTGAGCTTCGTCTAAGGCAACGCGCGGGCACCGTAAATCATGCGCCGCGCGACAAAGCGGCGGACGAAAGGCAACAGGTCGAGGGCAAGCAGCCCGGCGCCGCGGCCGAGTTTGAGCAGCGGATTGGAATTGGAAAAAAGGCCGACCAGGCTGTCGGTGAATCGGATGCCGGCGCGGCGGTCCAGCGCCCGCGCGCGGCGATAGCCAGTGCAGAAACTGTCGCTGCCCGGCTCGCGCGTATCGCGCGCCAGGCGGGCGAGTTCCCACGCGTCGCGCAGGCCCAGGTTGAATCCCTGGCCGGCGACCGGGTGCAGGGTTTGCGCCGCGTTGCCTACGCTTAGGCAGTGTGGCCGTGTCTCATCGCGCTGGTAGCGCAACGCCAGGGGGAAAGCGGTGCGCTCGCCCGCCTCGATGAATGCGCCGAGACGGTCGCCGAAAGAGGCGTGCAGCTCGGCGAGGAAGGCCGGGGTATCGAGCGCGCACAAGCGCGCCGCACGCTCCGGGTTGGTGGTCCATACCAGCCCATAGCGCGCCGCGTGCGGCAGTAGGGCGAGCGGACCCTCGGGCGTGAATCGCTCCCATGCCCTGCCGCGGTGGGCTTGCGCGGCTTTTACCCAGGCTACGACCGCGGTCTGGCGATAGTCCTTGCGGTAGGTGGGCGCCGCGCGGCCGTCCGCGATGCGTGCGCCGCCGGCGAATACCGTGAGGCGCGGCGCGAACGCGAATTCTCCGTCTTGCGTCTGCACCGTGGCCGTGGTGCCGTCGAACGCGGTCAGCCGCGCGCCGAACAGCCGCCTGGCGGAGCAGGGCGCGGCGCGCAGGCTCTGCTGCAACTCGTTGTAGCTGGCGACATAGCCCAGTGCGGGCAGTCCGCAGTCGGCGGCGCGAATCAGGGTGCGGCCGAAGCCGCCCTGCTGCGAAACGTGGATGGTTTCGATCGGCGTGACCGGAAACCCGGACCAGGCGTTCAGGCGCTCGAGTATCAGGCGGCTGGCATAGGACAGCGCGATCGGACGCGCATCGCCGGAATCGGCGCTACCTGCACCACCGGAATCGGCACTTCGCGCCTCGGCGAGCACCACGGAATGGCCGCTGCCCTCCAGCGCGAGGGCCAGCGCCGCGCCCACCGGGCCGCCGCCCGCGATCAGTATGTCTACAGCTTCAGCCATTGCCCACCAGGGCTTCTATGTCGGCGATGCTCTTCGGCGTTTCGGCGGTAATGACCTCGCAGCCGTCTTTGGTCACCAGCACATCGTCCTCGATGCGTACGCCGACGTTCCAGTAGGCTTTCGGCACGTCATCCGCGGGACGGATGTAGCAGCCGGGCTCGACGGTGAGCGTCATGCCTGCCGTGAGCGGCCGCCATTTGCCATCGAGCTTGTATTCGCCGGCGTCGTGCACGTCCAGCCCCAGCCAGTGGCCGGTGCGGTGCATGTAGAAACGCTTGTAATCGCCCGCTTCGATCACCTTGTCCAGGCTGCCCTGGCACAGGCCGAAATCGATCATGCCCTGTGCCAGCACGCGCACCGCGGCCTCGTGCGGCGCGTCCCAGGCGGTGCCGGGCCTGGTCGCGCCGATGGCGGCAGCTTGCGCGGCGAGCACCAGTTCATACACGTCTTTCTGCGCGCCGCCGAATTTTCCGCTCACCGGAAAGGTGCGGGTGATGTCGGACGCATAGCCGTCGAGCTCGCAGCCGGCATCGATCAGCAGCAACGCGCCGTCCTCGAGCCGCGCGTTGTTGTCGCTGTAATGCAGCACGCAAGCGTTGGCGCCGCCGGCGACGATGGGCCAATAGGCGGGGAACTGCGCGCCGCGGCGGCGGAACTCGTACAGCAACTCGGCCTCGATTTCGTATTCCATCCTGCCGGGCCTGGTGGCGCGCATGGCTCGCTCATGCGCCTTGGCCGAGATGCCTGCGGCGCGGCGCATGAGATCAAGTTCGTGTTCGTCCTTGATCAGGCGCATCTCGTCGAGTGCGGCGCGCACATCGTAGATGCTCTGCGGCGCGCTGATGCCGACGCGGCTCTGCGCGCGTACCTGATTCAGCCAACGCATGACACGCGCGTCCCAGTCCGGGTCCATGCCCGGCGCGTAATGGAGCGCCGGCTGGTTGGCAATGAGCGTGGGCAGCTTTTCGTCGAGCTGGCCGATGGGGTAGGCCGCGTCGACGCCGAAGGTTTCCTTGGCCGCTTCCGGGCCGTAGCGGAAGCCGTCCCAGGTTTCGCGCTCCAGATTTTTCTCGCGGCAGAAAAGCAGGCTTTGCGGCTCCGCGCCGGCGATGAGCACCAGCACCGCTTCCGGTTCGTGGAATCCGCTGAGGTAGTAGAAATAGCTGTCGAAACGGTAGAGGTACTCGCTGTCGCGGTTGCGCGCGCGTTCGCGCGCGGTGGGCACGATGGCGATGCCGTGTTGCATCTGCGCGAGCAGCGCAGCGCGACGTTTGGCGTAAGCTTTGATGTCGGTCATAGGAGGTGGCTGGGAATAGGTCGGGTATGCGCGGATTGAATCAATTGTACAGTCTGCGGAATGGCCTTGTTTGGATAAGGACAGCCAGGCTCAAGCGACGCCGCCGCGCAGTTCCAGATCCAATGCCTGCAGGCGCTCGGCGGTGCCGATGTCGTGCCAGCGGCCGCGATAATGCTCGCCCGGCACGCGGTCCGCTCCCATGGCCTTGCGCAACAGTGGTGCCAGCGGGACCTTGGCCCTGGGTGGAATGCCGCTGAACAGCCGCGGCGCATACACCCCGATGCCGCTGAAGGTGAGCAGGCGCTTGCCGGCTTCGCGCACGCGCCCTGCCTCCAGGGCGAAGTCGCCGCGCGGATGCTGCGGCGGATTGTCCACCAGAACCAGATGCGCGAGGCCGTCCTGCAGATCCACGTGGGCGAGCGCCGAGAAGTCGTAATCCGTGTAGATGTCGGCGTTGATCACCAGAAAGGGCTCCGCACCGAGCAAAGGCAGGGCGAGGGCGATCCCGCCGGCGGTCTCGAGCGCTTCGCTCTCGGCCGAGTAGCGGATGGAAAGACCGAAGCGCGAACCGTCGCCGAGCGCGGCTTCGATCAAGTGCCCGAGGTGGGCGTGATTGATCACTACCTCGACGAATCCGGCCCGGGCCAGCTTCTCCAGCTGCCACGCTATGAGCGGTTTGCCGCCCACCGCGAGCAGCGACTTGGGCGTGGTATCGGTGAGCGGACGCATTCTGACGCCGCGCCCGGCGGCCAGAATCATTGCTTTCATGGAAACACTCCACCCTGCATTGCCTGTTCGTCCTCGATCTCGTCGAACAGATGCGCGAGCGGGGCGAGCGCGTTGTAGCGACCGGCGACTGCGCGCACGTAGCGCACGAAGCGCGGCGTGTCCTCGACATAGCCGGGTTTGCTGTCACGGTAGTGGATGCGCGCGAAAATGCCCAGCACTTTCAAATGGCGCTGCAGGCCCATCCATTCGAGGTCGCGGTAGAAGTCACCGAAATCGGCGCCGACCGGGAGCCCGGCGCGGCGCGCCTTGTCCCAGTAGCGCACGACCCAGTCGAGCGCGCGCTCTTCTTCCCAGCTGATGAAAGCATCGCGCACCAGCGACGCCACGTCATAGCTGATCGGGCCGTAGACCGCATCCTGGAAATCGAGGATGCCGGGGTTGGGCTCGCACAGCATGAGGTTGCGCGGCATGTAATCGCGATGCACGTACACCGCAGGCTGCGCCAGATTGCTTGCCAGAATCAGGGCGAACATGCGCTCCAGCACCTGACCCTGCTCCGGCGAGAGCACAAGGCCGAGGTGGCGCGCCAGATACCAATCGGCAAACAGATCGAGTTCGCGCCGCAGCAAGGCGGCGTCGTAGGGTGGCAGCACCCCGGGCCGGCTGGCGAGCTGCCAGGCGATGAGCGCATCGATGGCGTCGCGAAACAGGACGTCCGCCCTGGCGTCGTTCTCCTGCAGGGCGGCGAGATAGGTGGTGGAGCCGAGGTCGGTGAGCAACAGAAAGCCCTGCTCCAGGTCCTGCGCCAATACTGCGGGCGCGTTGAGGCCGGCTTGCCGCAGCAGCTCCGCAACCTGGATGAAAGGCCGGCAGTCCTCCTTCTGCGGCGGCGCATCCATGACAATGCGGCTCTCGCCGCGGTCGGCAAGACTGATGCGGAAATAGCGGCGGAAGCTGGCATCGGCCGAAGCTGGCTCAAGGTGCCATTTTTCCGCAGGGAAAAGGCGGCTGAGCCATGCCTGTAACGCCAGCGTCCGCTCCAAAGATGTCCGCTCCAAAGTGCTTTCCGGTTGCCATAAAAGCGAAAGTGTGCGATTTTAGCATCCAAAAACACACCCTCCCCTTTATCCACCATGAAGTCCTCAATGCGCCAGTACGCGCCTGCTTTGGCCCTGTTCTTCTGCGCGCTGGCGGCACAGGGGCAGGAGCCGCGGCTCAGGCCGCCGCCCGCGGGCAGATCGGCTAATGCAGGCGCGCCGGTCACGATCTCCGCCGACCGGATGGAGGGCTACGCCAACAAGGAAACCAGCGCCAGCGGCAACGCCGAGCTGCGCCAGGACAACGTCAGCATCAATGCCGACCGCTTGCTCTACCTCTATGCCACCGACGAGGTGCAGGCGAGCGGCGGCGTGCGTCTCGAGCGCGACGGCGACCGCATGAGCGGCACCGGGCTGCGCCTGCGCGTGCACGACAACATCGGCCAGTTCGACCACGCCGACTATGAGTTTTCACGGCCCGGCCGTAGCGGGTTTGCCCCGGTGCGCGCGCGCGGGACGGCCGAGGTGATCAAGCTCGAAGGCAAGGACAAGTATCACCTGGAGAATGCGACGTTCACCACCTGCAAGCCGGGCGACAATGACTGGTACCTGCAGGCCGGCGAACTCGACCTGGACATGACGCGCGATCTGGGCGTGGCGCGCAGGGGCAAGCTGGTGTTCAAGGACACGCCTATCGTCTACGTGCCCTGGGTGGATTTTCCTCTGCACAACCAGCGCAAGAGCGGCCTCCTGCCGCCCAGCATAGGCAGCAGCACCAAGAGCGGGGTGGAAATCAGCACGCCGTTCTACCTGAACCTCGCGCCCAACCGGGATCTCACCATCGCGCCGCGCGAATTATCCAAGCGCGGACTGCAGCTGGCCGCGCAGCTTCGCTACGTCGGCCTTGACTACGACGGCAATGCCAGCTTCGAGCACCTATCCAACGATCGGGTGGCAAACATCACCCGCTTTGCCACCATCATCCAGCACAATCAAAGATTCAGCAGCAACCTGACCGGTTACCTCAATATCAACAAGGTTTCCGACGACAACTATTTCCGCGATCTGTCCAGCCGCATCAACATCACCTCGCAGACCACGCTGCCGCGCGACGGCATGCTGACCTACAACGGCGGCTGGTGGATCGCGACCGCGCGCGCGCAGCGCTTTCAGACCCTGCAGGACCCGGGCAACCCGGTGATCCCGCCTTACGACCGGTTGCCGCAGTTCACACTGAATGCGACGCGCCAGTACGTCGGCGGAGTGGATCTCGGTCTCAACAGCGAGTTTGTCAAGTTCAATCGCGGCAGCGGCTTCGCCGGCGCCATCGCCGGCGTCAATACCAGCGACGTCATCGGCAGCCGCCTTACGTTCTATCCCAGCGCGAGCCTGCCGCTGATCATGCCGGGCGCCTATCTCACTCCCAAACTGGGATTTAGCTCCACCAGTTACAGCCTTGCGCGCAACCCGGTCGACACCCCGGAGACGATTCATCGGGCGCTGCCCATCGCCAGCGTGGACAGCGGCCTGACCTTCGAGCGCGACACCGACTTCGCAGGGCGGAGTTTCCGCCAGACGCTGGAACCGCGCCTTTATTACCTGTATGTGCCTTTTCGCGACCAAAGCAAGATTCCGCTGTTCGATACCGGCTTGGCCGACTTCAACTATGCGACGATTTTTTCCGAGAATCTGTTCAACGGCGGCGACCGCATCGCGGACGCCAACCAGCTGACAGTTGCCGCGACCACACGGCTAGTGTCGCCGACCGGCGGCCAGGAGGTGCTCAAGGCCACAGTTGGTCAGCGCTACTATTTCCAGAATCAGCAGGTGACGCTGAATGACAACGTTACTCCAACGCGTACCGACAAAACCTCGGATTTTCTGGCTGCGCTGAGCGGGCGTATTTCCCGCTACTGGACCCTGGACAGCGCGCTGCAGTACAACCCGCAGCGCAATTTTTTCGATCGCCTGGGCATCGGCGCCCGCTTCCAGCCCGAGACCACCAAGGTGCTGAACCTCGGCTATCGCTTTACCCGCGGTTCGCTGAATCAGGCCGACGTTTCGGCACAGTGGCCCCTGGGCGGCGCCTGGTATGGCGTAGGTCGTTACAATTACTCCCTGCGGGACGGCCGGCTGGTCGAAGGTCTGGGCGGTTTCGAATATAATGCCGGCTGCTGGATTGGCCGGGTCGTGTTTCAGCGTTTTGCTGCGGCCACGGGGAGCTTTAGCAGCGGGGTGTTCGTGCAGCTGGAATTGAACGGATTCTCGCGCATAGGGTCGAACCCGCTGGAGACGCTGAAGCGCAACATCCCCGGCTACAGCCGCCTCAACCAGACCCGCCCAGATTCGCAACCCTTCAATTTTTACGAGTAATCCTTACATGCAATTTTCAAAATTGGCGGTGCTCGCGTGGCTCGCGGGCGCCGCGCTGGCGTTCAGCGCCGGCAACCTCCTCGCGCAAACAGCCGCGCCCAGCGCCGTGGTGCTGGTGGACCGTATCGTCGCCGTGGTCAATAGCGAGGTGATCACCAGCCGCGAGGTTGCCGAGCGGATGAAGGCGGTGACGCAGCAACTGAGCCAGCAGGGCACGCCGCTGCCTCCGCCCGATGTGCTGCAAAAGCAGGTGCTGGAGCGCATGATCATGGACCGGCTGCAAATCCAGTTGGCCAAGGAGACGGCGCTGCGCGTGGACGATTTGCAGCTGGACCGTACGGTCGCGCGCGTTGCCGAGAGCAACAAGATGTCCCTGACCGAATTCCGCCACACGTTGGAGCGCGATGGGATCCAGTTCGACAAATTCCGCGAGGAGATCCGCAACGAGATCATGCTGTCGCGCCTGCGCGAGCGCGAGGTGGACAACCGCATCGTCGTTACCGACAACGAGATCGACTATTTTCTCAGCCAGCAGGGCGCCTCCCAGTCGACTGCGAGCGAGTACAACCTGGCGCACATACTGCTGCGGCTGCCGGATCAGGCGAGCCCGGAGCAGGTTGACAAGCAGCGCGCGCGCGCCGAGCAGGTGGTGCTGCAACTGCGCGAGGGCGCGGATTTCGCGAAGCTGGCGGTCAGCTATTCCGATGCGCCGGACGCTCTGCAGGGCGGGGCCATGGGCTGGCGCCCGCGCGACCGGCTGCCGGAGCTGTTCGCCCATGCATTGAACGGCATGAAGCCGGGCGAGGTGAGCGGCATCATACGCAGCCCGGCCGGGTTCCATGTGATCAAGCTCGTCGACCGCCGCGGCGGCGGCGCGCCGGCGCTGGTCGAGCAGACGCATGCGCGGCACATACTGGTGAAAACCAGCGAGATCGTGTCCGAGGCTGACGCCAGGCGCAAGCTCAATAACTTGCGCGAACGCATTGTCAATGGCGCCGATTTCGGCGAACTGGCCAAGCTCAATTCCGACGACGCGTCCTCGATCAAGGGCGGCGACCTGGGGTGGATTTATCCCGGCGACACCGTGCCCGAATTCGAGCGCGTGATGAACAACCTCAAGGTGGAGCAGCTGAGCGAGCCTTTCGTGACGTCTTTCGGCTGGCATCTGATGCAGGTGCTGGAGCGGCGCCAGGCCGACGTCTCCGGCGAGCGCAAGCGGCAGGAGGCGCGCCTGATCCTGCGCGAGCGCAAAGCCGACGAGGCTTATCAGGAATGGCTGCGCCAGCTGCGCGATCGCGCCTTCGTGGAGTATCGGCTGGAGGAGCGCTGATGGCCGTCGTTGCCGGTGCGCGCGGTGGCGCTGGGCGCAGTCCGGAGAGGAGCAAGGAGTGAGGAGGGAGGAGGGAAACGCGGCGCCTCTGCCTGTCATCGCGGTCACTTCCGGCGAGCCCGCCGGCATCGGGCCGGACATTTGTCTCGCGCTGTCGCGCCAGCGCCTGCCCTGCCGCGCCGTAATTCTCGGCGACCGCGAACTGCTCGCCGCGCGCGCCGCGCAGCTCGGGCTCGCGCTGCGTATGCGCGCCTTCGACCCGGAGCGCTCGCCGGCGGCAGATGAGTTCGAAGTGTTGCACGTGCCGCTCGCCGCGCCCGTGACCGCGGGCAAGCTCGCTCCGGCCAACAGCCCTTATGTGCTGGCTCTGATCGAGCGCGCCGTTGCCGGCTGCATGGACGCGAGCTTCGCGGCGATGGTGACTGCGCCGGTGCACAAGGGTGCAATCAACGATGCCGGTATCCCTTTTACCGGCCATACCGAATATCTTGCCGCACTGACCTCGACGCCGCGTGTGGTAATGATGCTTGCGGGCGGCGGCCTGCGCGTGGCCCTGGTCACCACTCACATGGCGCTTGCCGAGGTGGCCGGCGCGATCACGCGCGAAACGCTGGAAGCGACGTTGCGGATTTTGCGCCAGGCGCTGCAGCAGCGTTTCGGCATGACCGAGCCGCGCATCCTGGTCGCAGGGCTCAATCCGCACGGCGGCGAGAGCGGTCACCTCGGCCGCGAAGAAATCGAGGTTATTTCCCCGGTGCTGGACAAGCTGCGCCTGGCGGGCATGCGTCTGGAAGGACCTTTGCCGGCCGATACGCTGTTCACGCCGCAGGTGCTCGCGCGTGGCGATTGCGTGCTGGCGATGTATCACGATCAGGGGTTGCCGGTGCTCAAATATGCAAGCTTCGGCAAGGGCGTCAACGTCACGCTTGGGCTGCCCATCGTGCGCACCTCGGTCGATCATGGCACGGCGCTGGAGCTGGCCGGCACGGGCAAGGCCGATGCGGGCAGCCTGATTGCGGCGATTGAAATGGCGCTGGAGATGGTGCACGCACCTAGGGTCGCGCCCCTTGTTTAGGTGAAGCACATCCCGCGCAAACGGTTTGGGCAGCACTTTCTCACCGACCAGGCCGTGATCGCCGACATCGTCGCCGCGATCCGGCCGCAGGCGGACGATGCCATGGTGGAAATCGGTCCCGGGCTGGGGGCGCTCACCACGCCGCTCGCCGCGGTGCTGCGCCACCTGCATGTGATCGAGATCGACCGCGACATCATCGCGCGCCTGCACCGGGCCTATCCGCCGGGCCGCCTCTCGGTGCATGCGGGCGATGTGCTCGAATTCGATTTTTCACTGTTACCTCGCGCGCTGCGCGTGGTCGGCAACCTGCCGTACAACATTTCGACTCCGCTGCTGTTCCACCTCGCGCGCCATGCCGAGCGCATATGCGATATGCATTTCATGCTGCAGAAGGAGGTGGTCGAGCGCATGGTGGCCCTCCCGGGCGGCGGCGATTACGGCCGCTTGTCGGTGATGCTGCAGTACCGCTTCGATATGCAGTTGCTGCTAGAGGTAGCCCCCGACGCCTTTTCGCCGCCGCCGCAGGTCGATTCAGCCGTGGTGCGCATGCTGCCGCGGCCGCAGGCGCAGCTGACGGCGGCGAGCCAGGCGGGTCTGGAGCAGGTGGTGCGGCGTGCCTTTGGGCAGCGGCGCAAGACCTTGCGCAATTCCCTCGCCGGGCTGCTTGAGGCGGAGGACTACGCCGCGCTGGGGATCGTACCGGGCCTGCGCGCCGAGAACCTGGTGGTGGCCGATTTTGTTGCCATTAGCAACTACTTGGCGGAAAAAGAAAAGTCCTAGGGCTTGTCAGCAAACGCCGCCTACGCATTAATATTCACAAACGCGCCTGTGGCTGGCACAATAGGCTCCCTCGCCGAATTAGCCAAGCGTCCACGCCGGAGAATAGTATGGGCCTGCTCGATGACCTGAGAAAACAGGCAGACATGGTGAAAAGCCAGCAGCTTTCCCGGCAGTCAATACTGCAGGAAAGCATGAAGCTGGTCGAAGCCAAGATGAGCCAGACATTCCTTTACCTGAACGATCTGTTGAAGCAGCTGGCGGTGCTCAGGCCCGCGAACCCGACGGTGTATTCGATTCCCGGGATCGGCGATTTCCAGAAACTGGGGTTCGCGGAGTCCTTCATCGATTACCGCAAGAAAAAAATATCCGACAAGGACTATTACGACGTCATCAACTTCTTCATCAGATGGTCTTCGCCCGCGAGCCTCAGTATTGAGCGCGATATGCCCGCGACGATCCAGAAAGTGCGCGACGTGCTGTGGAGCTGCGGCCTGAAGTTCGTGGAAGAGGAAATCAAGAAGCCCGGCGGCGGATTCCAGAAGATGAAATTCACCGTGCCACACACCGTCACCTGCGACATCACGATCAGCGCCGACCACGAGAATGCGCGCCTGGTAGTGAAGGGCAAAAACTTTCTGCGCCTGGGCGCGGACGAATTGCGCATCCCGGCACTGGATGTCAACGAGGCCCTGCTGGAAGAGTTCGCGAAGATGCTGATCGGCCAGCCTACGGCGCTGCGCAAGTATCGCGCCTGAGGATGGACTGAACCCGGCGGCAGGAAGCAGTGCGGACCCCCGACTCTGCTGCCCGGGTCATTTGCGCTGGATGAGTTCAATCTTGTAGCCGTCCGGATCCTGGACGAAGGCAATAACCGTGCTGCCCCCTTTGACCGGTCCGGCTTCGCGGCTCACGACGCCGCCCTTTGCCTTGACGGTTTCGCAGGCTTTGTAGGCGTCGGGGACCTCGATCGCGAGATGCCCGAATGCGTTGCCCATGTCGTACTTGTCCACGCCGTAGTTGTAGGTGAGTTCGATCACGGCGTGCGCGTCCTCGGGGCCGTAGCCGACGAAGGCGAGCGAGTATTTCTGCTCCGGCCGGTCGGCGGTGCGCAACAGCTTCATGCCCATGACCTCGGTGTAGAATTTGACCGAACGTTCCATGTTGCCCACGCGCAGCATCGTATGCAGTATTCTCACGGCAAGTCCTCCTATGGAAACTTTGAACAAGGGGGCGGCGCCCCCTTGTAAATCCCCCAAGTCAGAGGAAGCTCTGATTGCGTCACGGACTTAATCAGAGCTTCCCTATAAGATTGGCAGGCGGTGGCTGCAGTCGCGCAGTTCCCTGCGCGCCGCCTCGTAATCGGGATAGAGGCGGCCGACTACGGCCCAGAAGCGCGCCGAGTGGTTCATTTCCCGCAGATGCGCCAGTTCGTGCGCGACCACGTAATCGATGAGGCGCAGCGGCAAGTGTATCAGGCGCCAGTTGAGGCGCACATACCCGTCCTCCCGGCACACGCCCCACTGCGTGCGGGCGTTGGACAGCGTCAGCGCCGGCGTCGGCACGCCCAGGCTGGCGGCGTATAGCGCCAGGCGCTCGCCGAGCAGCGCTCGCGCCCGCTCCTTCAGCCAGGCTATGCCGCGTTTTCTCAACGCCGCCGGCTCGCCGCGAGGCGCGAGCCCGATGCCGAGTCGGCCCTCCTGCAGGCTGATGTCGCGCCGGCCGGGCAGGAGCTCGATTCTCACCGGCTCCCCCAGCAGCGCGATCATCGTCCCATCGCTCCAGTTCACCACCGGCGGCTTGGGTGCGGCGCGCCAGTCGGACAGTTTTTGCAGCACCCAGCGCGCTTTTTCCCGGATAAAGGCCTCGACTTCGGCGATGGGCGTATGGCCCGGCGCGGCCACGCGCAGCCCGTCGTCGTCGATCACGATACCGATGGAGCGCCGGCGGGCGCGGCGGAAGCGGTAGCCCACGATTTCGCTGCCGAGCTGGATGTAGCGCAGCGTGCCCGCCGGCACAGTCACGGGCGCGACGGCGAGCGGCAGTTCAAGCTGCATTCTTTTCGCGCTCCGCGCGCACCAGAATCTCGACCTGGCCTTCGATCCAGTCCTCGACCTTGCGCATCAGCTGCTCGGGCGTGTGACCGGCGCTGTCGATGGGCTCGCCGATCACCACCGTCACCTTGCCCGGGTATTTGAGGAACGAGTGGCGCGGCCACAGCAGTCCCGCGTTGTGCGCGACCGGCAGCACGCGCGCACCGGTCTGCACCGCAATGTATGCGCCGCCGAGCTTGTACCTGCCGCGCTTGCCGACGGCGATGCGGGTGCCTTCCGGGTAAATCATGATGGAAAAACCCTGGGCGAGGCGCTCCTTGCCGAGTTCGATCGTGCGGCGCATCGCGTTCCTGTGGTCGGCGCGGTTGATGAAAATCGGGCTGAACAGCGCCAGCCCCCAGCCGAGGAAGGGCAGCCACATCAGCTCGCGCTTCATCACATATACGTGCGGCGGAAAAATTTCGGAGTAGGCGAGGGTCTCCCAGGCAGACGAATGCTTGGACAGGATCACCACCGGTTCCGCGGGAATATTTTCGCGGCCGCGCACTTCGTAGCGGATGCCGAGCAGATATATCGCCAGCCAGGCGGCAAGGCGCGGCCAGCCGGCGATGATCTTCCAGCGCGGAATGCGCGGCAGCGGCGCGACGCACATCACCAGCACCCAATAGGGCACGACGATGATGGCCAGCAGAACCTGGTAGACGAGGGAGCGCAGGAAAATCATGCGGCGAGCGCCAGGGCGGCGGCGGCCAGGTCCTGATGGATCTCGGTGCCTTCGGGCAGGCCGCCCGACTTGAGCGTCTGTTGGCCCTTGCCGGTCAGCACCAGGATCGGCCTGGCGCCGGCCGCGCTCGCCGCCTGCAGGTCGCGCAGAGAGTCGCCGATCGCCGGCACCCCCGCGAGCGCGACATTGAAGCGCCCGGCGATCTCCAGCAGCATGCCCGGCTGCGGTTTGCGGCAGGCGCAGCCCGCGTCCTGCGCGTGCGGGCAGAAGAACACCGCATCGATGCGCCCGCCCAGCTGGTTCACCGCCTTGTGCATCTTGTCGTGCGTGGCATTGAGCGTGGCCATGTTGAATAGCCCTCTGCCGACGCCGGACTGATTGGTGGCGACCACCACGCGAAAGCCCGCCTGGGTAAAGCGCGCGATCGCCTCCAGGCTGCCGGCGATCGGCTTCCATTCCTCCGGGCTCTTGATGTAGTGCTCGCTGTCGAGGTTGATCACGCCGTCGCGATCGAGGATTACGAGTTTCATGCGGCGAGCTTGGAGATGTCGGCGACGCGGTTCATCTCGTCGCGCAGATCTTTGAGAAGCGCAAGGCGGTTCTTCCGCACTTCTTGATCATCCACCATCACCATGACCGATTCAAAAAAAGCGTCGACCGGAGATTTTAATACTGCAAATGCTTTCAGGTAGCCGGTATAGTCGCCTGCCTGAAATAGAGGCGTCGCCTTCTGGGATGCCTTTTTAAGGGCGTCGAACAAATTGCGCTCCGCTGGCTCCTTCATCTCATGCGCTTGAGCGTTGTTGAACGATTCGCCTTTCGCTTCGGCCTGTTTCAGGATGTTGGCGACGCGCTTGTTCGCGGCGGCAAGACTCGCCGCTTCGGGCAGGCCCGCAAATGTACGCACGGCAGCGAGCTGGCAGGGCACCTGATCAAGCCGCGTCGGATGCATACAGAGCACCGATTCGATCTCGTTTGCGGTATAGCCAGCCTCGCGTAGATAGCTACGCAAACGTTCAAAGACGAAGATTTCGAGATCGGTATGGGCATCGGCGACCATGCCGCGTGGAAACACCGAAAATGCCGCATTGACGAGATCAAAGAGCGGTACCTTCAGCTTACCTTCAACCAGTATTCGGATCACTCCGAGGGCGTGGCGTCTGAGCGCGAATGGATCCCTATCGCCGGTCGGTTGCTGACCAATGCCAAACATGCCCGCTAGAGTCTCCAATTTATCGGCCAGAGCAACGGCAAGCGCGACCTCGTTCGCAGGTAGCGCATCGCCGGCAAAACGCGGACGGTAGTGTTGTTCGACCGCCTCGGCGACGCGCGGGTCTTCGCCGTCGGCGAGTGCGTAATAGTGGCCCATCACGCCCTGCAATTCGGGGAATTCGCCGACCATGTTGGTAACCAGGTCGGCTTTAGATAACCAGGCGGCGCGCTCGGCGGTCGCTGCATCTGCACCCAATGCACGAGCGATCTTGCCCGCCAGCAGCTGGATTCTCTCGACGCGCTCCAGCTGGCTGCCGAGCTTGTTATGGTAGACCACGCGCGCGAGCTGCGGCACGCGCTCCTCCAGTCGCTGCTTTCGGTCCTGGTTGTAGAAAAAGCGCGCATCTTCCAGGCGCGGCCCGACCACGCGCTGGTTGCCTTCGACGATGTTCTTCGGGTCGGCGAGGCGCATGTTGCTGACGATGAGGAATTTGTTGGTCAATTTTCCGGCGGCATCGAACAGCGGGAAGTATTTCTGGTTCTGCCGCATGGTGAGGATCAGGCATTCCTGCGGCACCGCAAGGAACTCGCGCTCGAACTCGCCGACGTAGACGCTAGGGCGCTCGACCAAGGCGGTTACTTCGTCCAGCAGCGGGGCCACATCCTGCTCCGGGCCGAGCGAGGCGCCGAGTTCATCGGCCTTCGCGCACAGTTGGCGTTCGGTTTCGGCGCGGCGCGCGTCGAACGAGGCGATGACCTGCCCGTGCGCTTCGAGCGCCTCCTCGTAGGCATCGGCGGTCGCGACGGTAATATCCTTGACGCCCTGGAAGCGATGCCCGTGGGTGACGCGGCCCGATTTCAGGCCGAGTACGGAAACGTCGACGATCTCGCCGCCGTGCAGCGCGACCAGGCCATGCGCCGGGCGCACGAATTGCACCGTGGTCGCGCCGTCGGCGAGCTGGTAGCTCATCACCTTCGGGATCGGAAGGCCCGCGATCGCCTCGTCGAGCGCGCCTTGCAGGGCTTGGGCGAGAGGCATCGCAGCGGTGGTGGCGTCGGCGAAGAGCATCTCGGCTTTTCCATCGACGCGCCGGCGCAGAGTCGCAACGTCCGTTGCCGCGAGGCCCGCGGCCTCGAGCTTCTTGAGGAGCGCGGGCGTGGCGTTGCCCGAAGCGTCGATCGCGACCGCCACGGGCATCAGCTTCACCTCGACCGCGCGCGGCGCCGACGCGCCCTTCACCTTCGTGATCGATGCGGCGATCCGCCGCGGCGTCGCGAAGGCGATCGCGGCGCTGTCTTCCGACAGCATCTCGCGCTTCGCGAGCCCGCGGCGCAGGCCCTCCGTGAAGGCCTCGCCCAGCCGCTGCAGCGCCTTCGGCGGAAGCTCCTCGCAGAAGAGCTCGACGAGCAGCGTCGCGGCCATCAGGCGGCCTTCTTCGGCAGCATCGGAAAGCCAAGCCGCTCGCGAGACTCGTAGTAGCTCTGGGCGACCGCCTTGGCGAGCGTGCGGATGCGCCCGATGTATCCCGCGCGCTCGGTGACCGAGATCGCGCCGCGCGCATCCAGCAGGTTAAAGGTGTGCGCCGCTTTAAGCACCTGCTCGTAGGCAGGCAGCGCGAGTTGATGTTCCATCAGATATTGCGCCTGTTTTTCGTGGCTGCCGAAGGCACCAAGCAAAAAATCCACATCGCTATGCTCGAAGTTGTAGGCCGATTGCTCGACCTCGTTCTGGTGGTAGACGTCGCGGTAAGTC